>OLQT01000117.1_pt1 | contig 64472 bp, 51 predicted proteins | sample 1672651 | NCBI WGS metagenome assembly OLQT01 (sample SAMEA3136709, study PRJEB25190) | human gut metagenome | biome: human gut; feature: human-associated habitat; material: faeces | place: Austria | collected 2013 | reverse complement strand
AGAAAATGAACAACACGATCATTGAGTACATCAATGGTATGGAGGTTGTCAAGGTTTTCAACCGGGAGAGTGAATCTTACGAGAACTTCCGCAAGGATGTAACGGACTATCGGGATTATACCTTGGCATGGTATAAGGCCGCCTGGCCCTGGATGGCGATATACGGAAGTCTGCTGCCCTGCACTGTTATTCTGACTTTGCCTCTTGGGGCATGGTTTGTTCTCTGTGGCATAAGCACTTTACCTGATTTGATTTTAGTCCTCTGCCTTTCCCTCAGCATTGGGATTCCTCTCCTGAAAGCACTGGGCTTTATGGAGACGATTCCGAATCTGAATTATAAGATCACGGCACTTGAACAGATGTTAAATGCGGCACCGCTGCAAGCTGCTGAGGATGATTTCCACGGACAGGATTTTAACATTTCTTACGATCATGTTTCCTTTGCGTATCAAACGACACAGCCTGGCCCAGATGGGAAACCGATAATAGCGGAAAACGAAGTCCTCCACGATATTACCCTTGTGGCAAAAGCAGGACAAAAAACTGCCCTGGTTGGTGAATCCGGTTCTGGCAAGAGCACCCTTGCAAAACTGTTGATCCACTACTATGACCCGCAGAAAGGGAGCATTTCCATTGGCGGGCAGAAACTTTGTGATATGAGCCTGGAGGCATTGAACAGCCGCATTTCCTATGTGGCTCAGGATCAGTACCTGTTTAACACCTCCCTGCTGGAAAATATCCGTCTTGGACGTTTGGATGCTACCGATGAGGAAGTAATGGAGGCGGCGAAGAAAGCCCAGTGTATGGAGTTTCTGGAAAAGCTGCCGCAAGGTATTCACTCCATGGCGGGCGATGCGGGGAAAATGCTTTCCGGGGGGCAGCGCCAGCGAATTTCCCTGGCGCGAGCAATATTGAAGGATGCCCCGATTGTAGTGCTTGACGAGGCCACGGCCTATGCTGATCCAGAAAATGAGGAAAAAATGGAGGCTGCTATTGCGGAGCTGGTGAAGGGAAAAACCTTGGTAGTTATCGCTCACAAACTTCCCGCTATAATGAACGCAGATCAAATATGCGTTATGGATCACGGAAAGATGGTGGCAACCGGAAAACATCAGGAGCTGATTCAAGCTTGCCCAGAATACCAAAAGTTGTGGAAAGCGGCTCAGGACAGCGCCGAGTGGAAAGTATCTACTGCAAAGGAGGGAAGATAAATGTTTGCATTGATTTCAAGAATCCTGAACCTCTCCGGGAGGTATAAAAGCCGTATTCAGGCTGCATTTCTATGTGCATTTGTCGAGTCCATTCTCTCCAAAATGCCGATCTTCATGGCGTTTATTGTCTTTGCCGGGTTTGCTGATAATACGCTGACTGGAAAGACCTGTCTGTTTGTCGGACTTGGATTATTAGCTGTTGTAGTGGTTCAGACAGTGGTTCACTATTTGAGCGACCGTCTGCAAAGTGCCGCTGGATTTATGATCTTTGCTGATAAACGGATGGAGTTGGGAAATCATTTAAGAAAAATGCCGATGGGTTACTTTACATCGGGGAATATTGGCAAAATCAGCTCTGTTCTCAGTACGGATATGGTATTCATTGAGGAAGTTTCTATGAGTACCATTGGCAACATGATGAGCTATATGCTGTCTACTTTGGTTTTAGCTGTTTTTATGTTCGTACTGGATTGGAGACTTGGGCTGATTGCGGTAATCATTACCTTGCTGGCATCACTGGTTGCAAAATATATGAATAAGGTTTCCTTCAAGGAGGCTGTCGGGCGTCAAAACCAAAGCGAGAATTTGACGGATGCGGTCTTGTCTTTTGCTGAAGGAATTGGGGTTATCAAAAGTTACAATCTGCTCGGAGAAAAATCTGACGAATTAACGGAAAACTTCAAAAAATCAAGGGATGTCAATACGAAGTTTGAGCAGAAAATGACACCGTGGACCACTGGCTTAAACATTCTCTATGGCGTGGGTATTGCCGCTATCTTCGGTTTATCCGTTTTTTTACATCAGGAAGGCGTACTCTCCCTGGCTTATCTTTTGGGCGTGCTGCTGTTTGTCTTTGATCTCTTTGGACCTCTGAAAGCTCTTTATGGAGAAGCAACCCGACTGACCGTGATGAATGCCGCATTAGACCGCATTGAAGCTGTTTTGGACGAGCCCGAACTTCCCGATAACGGAAATCAACATATTCTGTCACAGGCACAGCCGGATCAGCCAGAAGTACAATTTAGCGATGTGGCCTTCGCCTATCAGGACAAGGAAGTCCTGCACAACATCAGCTTCTCTATGCAGAAGAATACCATGACCGCACTTGTGGGACCGTCTGGCGGTGGCAAATCCACGATTGCGAACCTTCTGGCGCGGCTGTGGGATGTGAAATCTGGAACGGTAACGGTTCGCGGGACGGATATTCGGGATGTGCCGCTGGCTGAGTTGATGGAACAAATCAGCATGGTATTCCAGCGCGTGTACTTATTCCAAGACACAATTTATAACAATATCAGCATGGGCAAACCTGACGCCACTGAACAGGAAGTCTATGAGGCAGCTAAGAAAGCTCGGTGTTATGACTTTATCATGGCTCTGCCGGATGGATTTCAGACTGTTGTTGGCGAGGGCGGCGCTACTTTGTCCGGCGGCGAGAAACAGCGTATTTCTATTGCCCGCTGTATTCTGAAAGATGCCCCGATTGTAATTTTAGACGAAGCAACAGCCAGTGTCGATACTGATAATGAAAGTTACATTCAGGAGGCAATCAATGAGCTGGTCAAGGGTAAGACATTACTTGTAATTGCACATCGGCTGAATACCATCCGGCAGGCAGATCAGATTTTGGTAATCTCTAATGGACAGATTAGCGAACAGGGAACCCATGATGAGCTTATGGCAAAAGCCGGAATTTATCAGGAATTTGTCAATATCCGAAAAAAATCTGCTGGATGGAGCCTTACATAAGGGAGGAACGGATGAAACTTCATGCGTCAGGCGAGGACTACTTAGAGGCCATACTAATGCTGCAAAAGAAATCCGGCATGGTACGCTCTGTTGATCTTGCCCGACACATGGGCTTTAGCAAACCGAGTATCAGCCATGCAGTAGGTGTCCTGCGGGACGGTGGCTTTCTGACCGTGGATAAAGATGGTTTTCTCCATCTGACAGACATAGGCCGGGAGATTGCCGAGAAAATTTATGAACGGCACCGATTCTTTACGGAGCAGCTTGTCGCTGCCGGTGTCGATCAGGAAACGGCAGAGCAAGACGCCTGCCGGATAGAACACGCAATCAGCGAGGAATCCTTTCAGAAATTGAAAGACGCTTTAAGGAAGGAAGGTGATGACATGGGAAACTAGCGGTACTTGATTTATCGGAGAATGGCCGGCAGATTGGTGAGAAACTTTTTGTTTTGCTTGATGTTGAGCAGAAACGCGAAATGATACAGTTTGTCCTTGAAACAGAACAACAGCAGGGCTTTTCGGCCATCCCATGTACTAACCCGGATTCTTTTGGCGCACGGATAGATACGTCTCAACCTTTAACAGAAATTCGGGAAGGTGATCTGTATTTTTGTCTGGAAGAAAGAGAGGTCGCTGTCCAAGGGAAAAAGGTAGATTTGTCGGTCAGAGAGTTTAATGCCCTTTACTTATTGCTTATGAATCGAAGACGAGTAATGACCTTTGAAACCATAGCCTACCATGTATGGAGTGAGGAATATGTTGAGAACGAACTAACTGCGATTCATAACATAATGAGTCGGCTGCGGCAAAAACTCAAAATATCCCCGGACATTCCAGATTATATTATCAGTGTGCGCGGTGTTGGATATAAATTTGACACAACGCAGCAAAAGAAGTGAAATTACAACATCTTGATTAACTTCTGAGAAAAAGGTGAACGGAGGCTGATTACTATACCCTATATAATGTCCCCAAAGTAACAGATTGGGGGAAGTATAAAAGCAATACCGTTCTAATCTGTTTGTGCTCCCCCAGGTATGGGGGCAGACATGCACATTTGGAAGGTCCAATATTTCTACAGAAACCGACAACGATATAGCCGAAAATCTTTTAGTGCCGCAGCTCAAAACGCTGCGGCGCTTTTTGTATCGACATATTTTTATCCTTTTCCCCAATACTCAACAAAATATTCCTATGAGCGCGTTCCTGAAATAAAACAGGTACGCGCTTTTTTCATATCTGAAAGGCGGACAAGCCTATCTGATTTTTTTCTTGTAGGCGGAACTCCTGGCTGTCGCTCCCCGCCCTCTGATTTCGATTTTGCCTATCAACTCAAAAATTGAAATTGGAGGATAATCTAATGAAAAAGATCAATCTGCGGGATTATTACCCGTTTTATACAACTGATACCATTGTGGAAGTGCCGGACGAAGTGGCTGATTTGCTCCATGAGTATAAGCTGAATGAGGCGGCTTATATTTTGCGTACATACCGGCACAAAGCATATTTTTCGCTGGACTATGATGCCAATGTCGAGCGTGACGCTCTGGTAATTGTCCTGACACCTGCGGATATTTTGGAACGGAAAGAAGAAAATGCCAGGCTGTATCAGGCACTTGCCTCTTTGCCGGAGAAACAGCGGAATCGGATTTATGCGCACTATTTTCTTGGCATGAGCAAATCGGATATTGCAAAAGCGGAGGGCACCCATAAGAGCCGAATTACTCGCTCTATCAATGCCGGCCTGCGAAGTTTGGAAAAGTTTTTGAAAGAACTTTCCTGACAGACGGCAACTTTGCCCCCGAAAATGAAATGAATAATAGAGGGACATATTCGGCAGACAAGTCCAATGGGTGCGGCCATACAGCACATGCTCTGGTCCACCCCAACTATAAAATGTCATAATGGCCGTGCCCTCGTTGCACTTTGACAACCGAATATACGTTGCTATGGGTACGTCATTCTGTGTTCCGAGCGGCAAATGGAGCGGCGCAAAGACAGGCAGCCAGGGAGGTGATGAATCCGGCTGTCCGAGCGATCCACGCAATCCATTGACCCGGCTGTGGCAGGCCGGGCGCGACGACGGCGCAGATCATAATGGTACTTTTTCACAATCTCTCACGGACTTGAAGGGAAGTCCCTGCGGTGTGCGCTTGCTCTGGCAAAGCGGCGGCATCTGCGGGGCTATGATGCGGTAAAGCTGGCCGCAGCCTATGGCAACCCCGCTTTGTGTAGACAGAGCTGCCGGGGGGCGTGGCAAATACGGCAAGCAAAATCGAAATCAGATACAATGGGCCGGACCTGTTTCTATTTATAGGGCGGGTCCGGCTTATTCATGTGGTTTTGATAGACCAGTAATTTCAGGAAGGAGTTGGTATTATGGAGAATATTACTGCTGGCGGAAGCGGTTCATTGGTAGACATTCGGGATGTCACCGTGGATAAGGAGCTTCCCCGCGAGGAACGAATCACTGAATTTGTGCGCCAGATCAAAAACCCTTACCGTTTTAAGTGCGGACGTTTTACCGTCCGGGCCAGCTTTGCCCCTGGCGGTGCCACCCTGGAGGAATGTATCAAGGGTATTTTACGGTGAAGCAAAATTTCTTCCAGAAAAGGGCTGACTTTCCCGTAAGAGCGTGGTACAATAAGAGTCGGAAAAGGAATTGAATACGGCATAACCACACTTCTTGAATTGCGGGGATTTTTCTGCGCAACGAAAGGAGTGTTTTTTTATGCAGGTTTATAAAGCTATTAAGTATATCCGTCTTTCCTATACGGATGACAAGTCGGTGGAAAGTGACAGCGTTGCCAATCAGCGGCGGCTCATTGATGATTTCATTGCCCGGCACCCGGAGATTGAGGTTGTGGCAGAAAAGATTGACGACGGTTACAGCGGTGTCCTCTTTGACCGTCCAGCATTTCAGGAAATGATGCGGATGATCGAACAGGGCGAGGCTAACTGTGTCATTGTAAAAGACCTTTCCCGCCTGGGGCGTGAGTACATAGAGACGGGCCGTTATATGCGTCGGGTATTTCCGGCCTACGGCGTCCGTTTTATCGCCATCAATGACAATGTAGACACGGAAAATGACGCTGCAGATGATCTCACCGTATCGGTAAAAAACATTATGAACGAGGCATACTGCCGGGATATTTCCGTAAAGACCCGGAGTGCCCTGGATGTGAAACGACGCAGCGGTGATTTTGTTGGAGCTTTTACTATTTACGGTTATGTAAAAACTGGCGACAAGCATAAGAGTTTGGAAGTTGACGAGTATGCAGCGGGTGTGGTACGGGATATTTTCAGAAAGCGTCTGGAAGGATTCAGTGCTTCCCATATTGCTGATGAACTGAACCGCATGGGTATTCTCTCTCCGCTGGCTTATAAGAGGAATCACGGGATGCCCCATGCCAAAGGCGGCTATACGGACCGTAAGGATTGTAAATGGTCTGCCACTACCATCATCCGCATTTTGAAGGACGAAACCTATACCGGGACACTGGTGCAGGGAAAACAGACAACGCCCCACTTCAAATTGAAGGAGCGTGAGGATAAGCCTTCATCCGAGTGGATTCGTGTAGAGGGCACCCATGAGGCGATTATCCAGAAACACGATTTTGACCTGATTCAGCGACTTCGCCGGATTGACACCCGGACCTCTCCTAAATCGGATAAGGTATATCTGTTCTCCGGTATTTTGATCTGTGGATGCTGCGGCTGCCGCATGACCCGTAAGACAAACCGCTACAAAGACAAGGAATACCACTACTACTATTGCCCTACGGGCAAAAAGAATGGCTGCGCTTCCTCTGTGATGCTGAAAGAGGACGACTTGATCGAGTGTGTGCAGGACAGCTTAAAGGGCCATATTGAAAATGTGGCTTCTCTGGATTCGCTGTTGTCCAGTATCAGTCAGGAACGGATCAACCGGGAACTGGCCCAGGAATACGCCGGACAGATCAGAGCCAATGAAAAACAGTTGGCACAGATTGAGGGTTTCAAGACGAAGCTCTATGAAAATCTGGTGAGCGGGATTCTTACCAAAGAAGAATATCTATCCTACAAGCGGAAATACAATGCGGACATTGAATTGCTGCAAAAGGCAGTTGCGGAATGGGAGGAACGGCTGACAGATGTATTGGAAAACCGCAGCGAGCGGAACCGCTGGATCAATCACTTCATGCAGTTTTCCACGATGGAGGAAATTGACCGCCGCGCAGTCATGCAGCTTATCCGCAGTATTCGCGTGATTAGCAAGGACGAGCTGCATATTGAATTTAATTATCAGGACGAATACAAAAAAGCGGTTGCCCTGGCAGAGCAGATCGTAGAACAGGCCGCGGAAAGGAAGGTGGGTTAAATGGCAAGAAAGAGCAGAAAAGAAACAGTAATCACGGCTGAGCCAGTACCATCTTTATATGTTCATGTAGCACTGTATATCCGGCTTTCCGTGGAGGATAACAAGAAACGGGGATGTTCGGTGGAAAACCAAAAGCTGGTCCTGAATGATTTTCTTGCTGATAAACCGGATTTTGTCGTCTATGATACCTATATCGACAACGGCATGACGGGCACGAATTTCCATCGTCCGGGCTTTCAACAGATGCTTTCGGATATTGAGGCAGGCTATATCAACTGTGTGATTGTTAAGGACCTATCCCGCCTGGGGCGTAATTCCATTGATACCGGCTATTATATCGAACAGTATTTCTACACGCACAATGTCCGTTTTATTGCGGTTACAGATCAGTTTGATACGGCAGACCCCGGCAATCTTCACGGAGGCATTATGCTTCCGCTGAAAAACATGATAAATGAAGCCTATTCGCTGGATATTGGCCGGAAGATCAAGGCCCAGGCAAGGCAGGCCATGAAAGACGGTGACTATATTGGCGCACGGGCTCCATACGGCTACCGGAAAGACCCGGAGAACTGTCATAAACTGCTGATTGACGAGGCCGCCGCTCCTGTTGTGCAGCAGATTTTCCAGTGGGCTTATGAGCGTGTAGCGTTAAACCGTATTGTGCGTAATCTGAATGAAATGGGGATTCCTGCCCCAAGCCATTATAAAAAGACTACCGGTGAAATTACCAGCCCTGGGCTGATCGGGAGCGGGAAATGGCAGACCCGTACTGTAATGAAGATACTGGAAAGTGAGGTTTATACCGGTGATCTGGTACAGGGCAAGACCAAAATTGTAGACCACCAGCAGGTACAGGCCGGAGACGATAATCTGATCGTTGCAAGGCATACCCATGAGCCTATTATCAGCCATGCGGTTTTTGAGGCGGTACAGGACTATCGGAAACAGGTCTGCGAGCAAAGCAAGGCTGTGCCAAAAAAACCATATACCCCCAATATCTTTAAGGGAAAGGTATTCTGTGCGGATTGCGGCAGGAGTCTCCACCGGCAGCGGGCGGAGCGCAAAAAAGGGCCGGATATTTACTGGTTTCATTGCCTTACCAACAGCCGGGTAGAAAAAGATAGCTGCAAGGGTGTGATGATACAGGAAACGGAGCTGATCGCTACGGTCACATCTGTTTTGGAGAAAGAGCTGACGGTTGCCCTGGGAATGTCTCTCCCCCTCTTTCAGTTGGAGGCAAGGCAAAAACAGGAAAAGGATAAACTCAGGGGCCAGATGTCATCCAAACGGCAGGAAATTGAAAAGAAACGCCGGTTGATCCGCGGCCTATATGAGAACTTTGTACAGGGTGTTTTGACAAGCGAGGAATACTTTGAACTGAAAGCGGATTATGAGGAATCCATCAATACACTGTCCGGTGAGATCACCGAGCTTGAAAGGGATATGGATGCTCTCGACGAACAGTTTGTACGCTACCGGACTATGGAAAAGGATGCAAAGTCACTGGCAAAGGATCACCTGCTTACGGCAGAACTGATTGACCGGCTGATTGAGCGGATCGAGATAGACCACAAACGGGATATTCATGTGACCTTCCGCTTTAAGAGTGAATTTCAGGGAAAGGAAGTGGAGTCATGCGCAAATATGTAATTGCCCTTTATATTCGGTTATCCGTGGAGGATATTAAGACAGAAAGTTTGAGTATTCCGAACCAGCGCCTTATCCTGCGGGAAAAAGCCATGTCGCTGCCGGAATGGGATAATGGCGAGGTTTTGGAGTTTGTCGATAATGGCCATACGGGTACGAATTTTGAACGTCCCGCAGTGCAGGAGCTTTTGACGATGGTGCAGGCAGGAAGTATCGACTGTATCATTGTCAAAGACCTATCCCGGTTTGGACGCAACAGCATTGAGACCGGTTATTTCATCGAGCGGGTGTTTCCGCTCTATCACACCCGGTTTATCTCTGTCAGCGACGATTTTGACACCGTCAATTTCAAAGGAGATACCGGAGGGATTGATGTTGCCTTTAAGTATCTTATCAGCGAGTGCTACAGCCGTGATATGTCCATGAAAACAAAAAGCGCCAAATATGCGAAGATGCGCCGGGGCGAGTACCAGAGCGTTATCTGTCCTTACGGCTACCGCAAAAGCGCAGACGGGCGTATGGAGCCGGACGAAAATGTTGCGGGAAATGTCCGTCTGATATTTGAATGGGCGGCTGAAGGCAATACCGCAGCAGAGATCACCCGCAAGTTGTACGCCCTCCATATTCCCACGCCTGGAGAGTATCGGAGGGATAACGGAAAAGACCATTATAATGTGTCAAGGACACACGGCGTATGGAGCAGTTCAACAGTCCTGCGGATGCTGGAGGATCAGCGGTATATCGGCACCTACATAATCGGCAAACGCAAGGTGCAGGAAATCGGCAGCCGCTGCATGAAGCTCAAAGATGAAAGCGAGTGGTTCAAAATCCCCGACCATCATTCCGCGATTGTCAGCAAGGAATTGTTTGAGCAGGCCAATACTTCTATTAAGCGTTTTTCCCTCCCCAATAAAAAAAGGCGTGACTATCTGCTTCGGGGAAAGGTGTTTTGTGGATGCTGCGATCATGCTATGTCACTCAGAAATGGAGCATGGTTTTATTGCCGTCATTCCGAAGTGTCAGAAAGTTTTCCCTGTCATGGCGTGCGGGTAAAGATGGCTGATCTGGAGCAGGTAGTCTTTGAGACGATCCGGGCGCAGATGTGTCCGGCGTTGGGAATCGACGGCAGTAAAGATAAGCTGGATTTACAGACGGTCCAGCAGGCCGAGCATGAAGATAAGTTGCGGGCTATACAGGACAGCAAACGGCAGCTTTATGAACGGTATGCGCTTGGCGAGATCGATCTGGAAACCTACCGGTCACAGAAAGCAGTATATGACGCGGAACTGGTACAGGCCAAGAATGTCCATGCCGCTATCACAGCGCAGACCAAACAGATACAGAGTGATTATGAGGCGAGGCTGAAACAGCGGGAAATTGTTCAGGAAGTAGGCAGCACCGATGTCCTGACGCAATCGCTGATAGACCGGCTTATCAACAGGGTATATGTTTTTCCTGGGGATCGGATTGAGATAGAATATGTTACGCAGGACTTTTTAGGAACGGAGAAATCTGGAAAGGAAGCATGAGCCATGAATACCGTATGGAACAGCTACGGGCAGCTATTGCAGCTGCCCGAAAAAACTTCAAAAAAGATGCAAATTTTTTTGTCGTGGGCTTGACATACGGGTGACGCAGATCGTGGAAGCGGATGCTGGGGAGTCCTGCCCGCTGGAGCAGCGTCTTCATGTGGCGATAGGCTGCATTGGGGTCGACGGGATCTTCCGGCTTCACCGGATCAGGGAATATCCATTGACTGATGGCATCCACTTTTCGCCGCCGTAGGATTTCCGTCACGCTGTGCGGCAGAATGATGGTACGCATGCCCTGATTGGTCTTCGTCTCACCGACGGTGTACTCGCCCTTCCGCTGGCTGTGGAGGGTTCGGCACACCTTTAGTGTGCCGGTGTCCCCGTCGAAGTCGCTCCACTGCAGACCGCAGATCTCGCCGCGGCGCAGGCCGGTCATCAGCTCCGTCTGGAAGAAGTCTCGCCACACCTCGTCCTGCTCCACCACTGCGAGGAAGGCGTCCAGCTCTGCACGGGTGAGAATGCGCTTGGGCTTGTAGTTGGGCTTGGGCGCCGTTGTCCCCTCGGTGGGGTTTCTTGGAATGACATGCGCCTGCACCGCGTCTTTCAGTGCGGCATGGAGGGTGGAGTGAATGTGGCGCACCATAGAGTCGGAGAGCTGATGCCCCATCTCGGGATGCTCGTGGATGCGCCCCTCCGTTTTTAGGCGGCGGTACATCCGCTGGATGTCCTGCTGGGAGAGGAGGGAGATTTGCTTGTCGCCCAGCTGCGGCTTGATGTAGTATTCGATGTAGCGGCGGTAGCCCTCGAGGGTACCGGGGCGCACCGTGCCAGCCTTGTACTCCGTGAGCCAGCGGTCCAGCCACTGGCCCAGCGTCATGCGGCTGTCCTCGGTCAGCTCCACATCGCGGTAGCACTCGATGTTCTGGTGCAGCTTATCCAGCAGAGCTTTTTGGGTCTTGGCATACACATGACGGAACAGCGGCTCGCCGTTTTCCCGATGGCCGATGACGATACGGCCTTCCCAGCGGCCGTCCTCCCGCTTGCGTACCATGCCGTCACCGGCCGGTCTTCGTTTTGCCATGTATTTCACTTCCTTTGGATTCGTTTTCTTTTTGTAACACAAACAACTACCACACTTTTGCGGAAATAGCTATTGCTTTTCTCAATTCTTTTTCTGCGTTTTGAAGTGCAAATTAGGTGTAAATTGGATCAAAATCGGGGCATGGGGCCGGTAGAGCGTCGGCGGAAACCCTTGAAAACACTGAGGAAACTGGAACTCGGAGCGTTCCACAGGGTACAAACTCCCGAAAGGAGCGTGCCTCTGTCCCCGGTCACAAACCCTTGAAAATGCCCGCACTGCGGGCATTTGTGGGACGGACCGGGGCGTTTACGACCCCGGTCCTTTCTCCTGCTTTTCTTTCGTCGGCGGCAAATCGGTCCGATTTTCGGTCATCCCGCCCGGTCAAGCATCCACGGCGCATCACCCCCTTCCGGGCAGAACACACTGCGGTAGGTACTGATGTCCGGCACCATGCCCTGCTCCAGCATGATCTCACTTTGCAGCAAGCGCACGCACAGCTCCGCATAGACACTTCGCATCTCGTCTCGGCACCGACGGGCAACGGTCTTTTGCTCATCGGTCAGGTTGCCGCAGTGTTCATCGCAGAGGAACAGGCGAAGCTCCTCTTCGTCGATGGGGTCAGCATGATCCTTGTTCCACTCCCACCGAATGTAGCGCACCGTGTCGTATGTGCGCCGGAGAACCATCATAGGGTCATGCTCTACGATAAAGTTTGCAATCTGCTGCATCATGCGCTTTCTTCCTCCTTCTTCTTATTCTGCTGATTCAACTCGGCCAGCCGCTTTTGCACCCGCACCCGCTCCACACTCTCCTCCGCCTGCCGGAATTGCCGCTGGTAATTCTGCTCCAACGCCTCCTGAATGGGGCGGATGTTGTAGATGAGACTGCCGTTGCGCACGCGGCCATCCTTCGTGATGATGGTGCTGGACTCGGTGCGGATGAGCCCCTTTCCCTCCAGACCGGCCACATACTTCCGCACGGTGTTCTCGCTCAGCTGTACCGCCCGACCGATAGTGCGGTAGCTGGGATGGCACTGGTAAGTCCTGCGATCCTCGCAGCGCAGAAGGTAATTGTAGACGGCGATCTCATGAGAACTGAGTCCAAGATTGAAGACTTCGTTGGGAACGAGATAGTAGTGCTTGTTCGGATCCCGCTTGGGCCAGCGCCGGAACATCAGGCATCACCTCCTGTCTGCGCGTCTACCCACTGGCAGAACTTTTCTTTGGGCACCACGATGCGGTTTCCGATCCGCAGCGCGGGGAAGCCATCTTCGTGCATGAGCTCGTAGGCACTGGAGATGGACACGCCCAGCACCTGTGCCACCGTGTTCGCATTGAGGAACAGCGGCAGCTGGTCATAGTTGGTAAATGTGGATTCTTGCATTGGATTCCTCCTTTATAATTTTTTTGTTGAGAGCTGCAAGCAAAAAGCTCCCACTGAAAAAGTGGGAGCAGTATCCATATTGCAAATTTGGAATCTCATGATAGAATAGAAGCATCAGGAGGTGAGCCGATGCCGTTGGTAAAATACAGGATCTACGAGCTGTCCGCCAGAGCCGTGATCAGCTACGGAAGGCAGCAGGAGGGTGCATACACCTTCCGTCTCAGCGCCGCCGAGACAGAGAAATGCAAATCACTTTCCGCACCTCACGAGCAGGACGATAACGCACTGTTCTATCAGATCATGTGCGTGCTGCGCGGCGATGCCTTCACCGGAACGCCCAGTGGGCATCTGGTGACTGACCTCTCGGACATCATTTTCTATATGGACTTCTCCGGTATCTTCGACCGGAGCGGCGCCAGAAAGAAACACCTGATCCGGCAGGAGAAGGCCAAGGCCCTGTTCCGTCCCGAAGGTATCAGACTGGACTTTGGCTCCGGGCCACATCGTTACCTTGCCTTTGAGCGTTCGGGCAGCATGAGCCGACAGACACGGCTGTCCTTCATCCGGGAGGATTTTTATGATACCGTGCGCCGCCGCATCATGATGGATATGACCATCGGTGACTGCCAGCTCAGCAAGCTCTACGTCTACAACGGTCTGATGCTGTCCAGCGGTATCCGCATTGACGGCATCGGCATTGACCAGCCCCACCGGGTAGTGGTCGTTGACAATCCGGTACGAACGCCCCCACCCACAGAGGTGATCACAGTGGAGGACGACGGGACGCAGAACAGCACCCGCAAATATCACCGGGTGGAAACGATGGCCGATGTCGAGGTCACCTGCTTCGACGGCGAGGGCCTGATCTCCAAACAATATGCCCGCCTTATTGACGAGAAGCTGTGCGGAAAGAAAGTCCACACCTCGTTTCAGATCCGTATGCCATATGTGAAGGGTATGCTGCATGAGGTAGATTTCAAGGATTATCTTGACCGCAGCGGTGCGGACACCATCACCGATCTGTGGGGCGTGCAGCATCCGATTCAGAAGGTCGATATCATCCTTACCAAGAGTATGTTCAAGGGCTGCGGCTGGCTGACCGGAAGCGGTATGAGCTGGGAAGACTATTGGGTGGTGTTCCGCAAGTACCGCCACGCGCTGTACATCACGAATGTCAGCAAGGAAAAGCCGGAGAAAACGACAGAACTGAACTATCAGTTTTTGAATACGGTATCCCTCAAGGCGGATGAGTTCCGCCCCGCCGATCTGCCGGACGGCTGGGATCACAGCCCGGAGACGGACGAGCGAAATTGGCTCACCAAGCAGACGGAACTGGCGTATTACAGCTTCTGTGCCGACGAATCGTTTCGGCAGAATTATTTTCTGGAGAAGTTTGAGCGGGTCAGCTGGTGGGAACGGCATCAGGGCAAGGATCAGATCCTTGCCGCCGTGCTGAAAAAGAATCCTCGTTTCATCAACGAACCGATTTATGCCAAGCGGCTGGAGGCCGAAGCCGATAAAATCGCAGAGCAGTACGCCGTCGGCCGGCTGATCGTAGCAGGAGACAACCGTTATCTTTCCGGAGATCTGCTGGATTTTCTGAACTGCCTGCCTGTTACGAAAACCGGAACAAGTAAAAAAACGAATACCTTTATCAATTTTCGCTGGGGGCTGGAGTTGAACCATCAGAATTTCTTTGCTCCGGGCGCGGCTTACCAGTCCGGTCATGTCTGCACGCTGCTGCGCAATCCACACATTGCCCGGAATGAAGAAATGCAGCTTTATCCTCTTGAAGACAGTAAAAATCTACGCGATCAGTATCTCGGCCATCTGACGGATGTTGTTATGGTTGGCTACACTTCACTCGCCGCGGAGCGTTTGGGCGGTGCCGACTACGACGGCGATATGATCAAGACGATCAGCGATCCCATTTTGAACGAATGCGTGAAGCGAAACATCTATCACGATCCTCCGCGGCCGCGGAGCGTATTTTCCAGATCACACAACCTGCCGCTGCTGATGATCCCCACGGCCCAGCCACAGATCCGCAATGCCGACGACTGGGAGGCCCGCTTTGAAACGGTTCGCAGTACCTTCTCCTCCCGCGTCGGCCAGATCTGCAACGCCGCGCTGGACCGCAGCATCATTGCCTACAACGAAAACTCCGACGTCGAGGAGCGTGAGCGCTGCCGGGAGGAGACGGAGACATTGGCCATCCTCACCGGGCTGGAGATCGACTCGGCCAAGAGCGGCATCCGCCCGGATCTGGATGAGTACCTGATCCATAAGACCGTCAGGCGCAGCGACTTTCTCAAATATAAAACGCTGGTAGAAGAAATGGAGACCCGGCGTGCCTGGTATGAGCCTACCCATGCGGCCAAGGTGAAGGCGTTTTTCAAGAAGGTGGATTGGAGCAAGGTGGACTCCAACGTGGAGCGCCTGCCGTATCTGGCGCAGCAGTTGAAAAAGAACACGCCGCATATCAAGGCAAAGCCCGCCAAGGATGAGGAACTGTTTTCCTTTGCCCGGCAGCCGGACTGGAAGGAGCATCTGAATTCCGATAAGCTGGCGGCGGTGGATGCGCTGCTGCGGGATCTCGATGCCTGTCTTTCCCGCATCCGGGCCTGCCGCGTTCCAGTGAAGGAGAAAAAGCGGAAGAGCGATGTGGAGCGCATTCTGTATGCCAGAGGGCAGGAGGATGAATACGATCCCGACGAGCTGTACGCCCTGTTCGGCAACCTGCCGCCGGAAAGGGTGTCCGCTCTGCGGCAGGCCATGCGGGAGCAGGCCTGGCACCTCATGGACGAGGATGCACGGGAGCGCTTCCTGCGGGAATGGCTGCCGGAGCCGGAGTTCGAGGATGTCTTCGATCTGCTGACCGATTTCCGCTTCGGCGGCTATCGCATCCTCGGAGACATTGTCTGCGATATGGAGGACGAGAACACCGGCCGGGAGAAAAAGCATCTGTTCCGTGAAAGCGACTCGAAGGCCTTCACCGCCATGATGAGAGCCTTTGCGGACAAGTCCGCTTCCCGGAGCTACCGAGACGCCGTGACGGCCAAGTGCCTGGAGCTGCTGACCGCTATCGTGAGACCGACTCTGGCCGTGCGCTATGTGATAGCCCTCGGCAGGCGTGACCTGCTGTGGGAGCTGCTGCCGGAGTACATCGAGAAAAATGTTCTGGAGGTGCGGGATGATTAACGAATGGGAGGAATTCTGCGCATATACCGGAACGGTTTCCTATACCGCCAGCAGGAAGAGCGATACGACATGGCTGGGCCGGTTCACATTTGCCACGATCCTGGAGTTTGAGGGGATGGCGCGGATTTTGACCGTTCTGGCTCGTGGATACCTGTTCCACGGCAAAGATGGAGCGGTCATTTCGGGTGATCCGCATGACTGGGTCGACCATGCCCGCCGTGCGCTCTGCGCCTGGTGCAGTGTGCCAGAGGGCGGAAAGCGTGTGCAGGACAAGGAGTGGCAGTTCCAGACGGATTTTTCGGAGCTGCATACGGAGTTCCCGGAGTTGGTGGATGCGGATGGGGTCGGCTGGTTCCTCCGTCATGTTCTCCGCGCGGCGAACTTCATGCTGACGCACCCGGAAAAGGTGCGCAGCACCTCGCTCAAGTATGCGGAGGTCCTTCGCTCGAAGTTTGCCGCCGCATGGCGAAACAAAGTACTACAGTATCAGATCCCGATTTTTGCGTCCCAAACCAAGGGCGCCTGGACACTGCGCTTTGACGATATCCTTGCCGATGCGTTGGAGCTTGGCCCGCTGCGCAGAGAGGGGCCGGAGCTGCTGCCGGAACTGACAGAGAAAGTGAAAGCGGTACTTCCGAAGGAAATTCCAGCCGAGGTTGTCTGTACGCTGATCTGCTATTATCTCGCCAACCGGCAGGACGATTGCGAATGGGTGGTCCTGCCGGTGGCGAACTTTGACGCCTACTTCGGGGACACCAGCTTCAGCAAGAAGTATCTGCCCAAGATCCCTTCAGAGATCGTAGAGCGGAGCAACGCCTTCGGCATCAGCCGGTATCGGGTCACGGAAGAATATCTGCCATAAGACACAAACAGCGGGACAAGCCTTTACGGCCTGTCCCGCTGCTTTTTCTGTCTGGATTTTGAAAGTGTTTTCCTTGTCTATGGCGGTGCAACCCTTGAGCTGCTTCCTATGATTTACTCGTCATCATCGGGCCACGATGAGATCAGGTTCTCATCTCTCATAAATATTTTTCACGGAGATAGTCTGCCTGCTCCTGCGTGATGGCATTGCTCCACTGATTGGAGTTGATTGCACTATACAATTCTCCCCACAGACAGTCCATATAAGACACCTTGTCTTTTTCGCCCTGAATGTACTCACGGAGCGCTTTATCCAAACTGGCGGGCAGATTCTTTTCCAGATAGGTTCGGTCAGTCGGCTTGCCGCCATGCATTTGTGGTTTCTCCACGGTCAGCGTAATGAGCTGCTCCATCGGGATATCCAGTGTGGAGGACAGCTTCATGAGTGTACCGGCACTGCATCGGGAAAGCGTTGTCTTGCCGGAGCAAATGTCCGCCAGCGTTGCCCAAGGCACACCGCTTTTCTTGGAGAGCTGGTAACGGGAAAGGTTTTTTTCCCGCAGTATCTGTTGGATCGTCATATACATCACCGCTCTTATTATATCGGTGTGCCGATAATCAGTCAAGAGAAAACATCTCACTCCCCCTAACCAAACTGTTTGCTTGCATTTGCCATCCCCAAAACTGTTGACTATTACGATACATACAGCGGGACAAGCCTTTACGGCCTGTCCCTCTGCTTTTTTCTGTCCGGATTTTGAAAGTGTTTTCCTTGTTTATGGCGGTGCAGCCGCTGCGCTGCTGCCTATGATTTATTCGTCATCATCTGGCCATGATGAGATCATGTGAATATCGCCGGTGTCCATATCCATTGCCATGTGATCGCCCATACGCATCATGAGATTCCCATCGGAGTCCATCGCCATGCTGTCAGAAATGCTCATGGCGAAGTCACCGTCATCGTAGTCAAAAAACCGATTGCACACTGTACCCGCCTCCTCTATTGAAATGTCTGTTATATACCTCATTCACCGCTTCCACATACACCACAAAGGATGGGTGGTTACGATCCTGCCAAGACAGATACATATTTTTCTTCTCAAGATACCTGTCACGAACCTCCTGCCATAAGCTTTCTTCCTTTATTTCATCCGCCTTATCTTTCACCTGATGAGAGTTCGGCACTTCGTTCCATGTGTACTGATTCCAAGATTTATTATGTACTAACCGCATATAGTTCCCGTTTGGGTTTTTCTTGATAATCGCAACATCAAAGCTGAATTCAACATTTGTAGTATCCTTAAAATGCAGCAGTGCAGTCAAACAAGAAGTTGAATCTTGTGCATCCGAAAAGAACTTTCCGCCCACCGCTTTGTTAAGGGCATTTCTAATTGTATCTTTCAGCAATCGCGGGTCGCGATACTCGTCATCTGACTTTATGACCAAAAGGTTGTAGTCCAGGTCATACGGGCCATCTCCGTTTCTTGTGATCATATTCCTTGCCCCACTTCCAACAAGCGAAAACTGTGCAGAAATGCCCTTCTCCTTCAGCAGCTCGCAGGTTTCCTTCAGGACATCCGAGCAATCCGAACGATAGCGCTTTGCTTCGGACTCGCAAACAAACTCATACGCCATATATACTCTCCTTCTCGCCCATGCCACCCATTCAACATCAAGGTTAAATCACTATAGAATAGCATAGAAAGTTTGATTGTCAATAGCGATTTGGCCCCATTTTGAATGTTTTCCGCATGTTTCACCCCATAATCCCAATTTTGTTGCCGTTTTCGTAAATGTCCGCGCCGTCTTCACAATGATTGGGCCCCTCGTACTCCACCCAGCCGAAGCCCGCTACATAGACTTTGTCACCGGGCTGCAGTTCTTTGGGCGCCTGGGGCGGAGTATGCTCTGGCACGGAATTTTTAGTAGATGTCTGCCCCGTGGAAGGCTGGAGTTCGGAAGCTGTGGGTATTTCAATAGGCCCTGTCTCCGGTTCAGGTTGCTCTTCTTGGGGCGATTTTTGCCGCCGAATCGTTTCTTTTTCCTTCTCTGCCAGTGCTGCGCGTTCCTCAATTTCCGCAACGGTCGCTTCCTTGGCGCTCACAGCGGTTTCAGCGGCTGGGACGGGTGTTTCCTCGACCGCGTTGCCATGTGGCCACACAGCGGCACACAGGGCAACACAGGCTGCAATCATGGTTGCTATGACGAACTTCTTCATTTCTCTTCCCCCTTAGATGCGAAACGAGCTCCCAATCCCATTGCCGTTCGGCAGGAGACTGAGCGCTCGTTTTCGTAGTGATTCAGTTCTATGGACAGCTTCCACGCCAGCTCAAATCCGGCGATAAAGCTGTCGATGGAGGTATCCTCCGCAATACGGTCTTTTGCGTCGATGATCTGGAGTACCAGCCGACGCTCCGGTTTGCCGAGCACCTCACTAAGTGCTTGGTAGCATTTCTCAATTTCCTGTTTCTGCGCCGGGAGTTCAGATGGGGTATAAAAGCAGTCATATAGGTCTTTCAGCAGCTTGTATTTCATGCACTCGCCTCCTTGCAGCACAAACATATACCACAGTTCGGCGGAAACAGCTACTGAAACTTTTTAGAAAAATAGCAGCTGAAACAATGCGTCTCAGCCGCTATTTGGGGATGTGGGGTACTCGTGGTGTGGGCTCCCAAGTTAGCCATACCCACGTGCCATCCATTTCTTTCTCAATCTGTGATTGTCGTAAAAGTAAGATCAATCATGGACGAAAGCATTTGTTAGCACTAAAAAGCTCCCTCTAATATCAATGATGAGTATCTTTGGCAAAAATCATGCGAATTCATCATTTTTTCTTGAATTTCTACATTGTTTCTGATATGATAATATACAACGCCATCGGTGTTGGATATATGCCGTGGCGGATAAATGCAGATAAAAATGCTCTGCCAGTTGGCGGGGCATTTTTTCTTTGATTCGGAGGAACAAGCTTTATGGCTGTCAGTTATAAAAAGCTCTGGAAATTATTGATCGACAAGGACATGAAGAAGAAAGATTTATGTGCTAAGGCTGGTATCAGTTCCGCTTCCGTAACAAAGATGGGGAAAAACGGTCATGTGACAACAGAGATTCTCCTAAAGATTTGCACTGCTCTGGATTGTCGGATTGAGGACATTATGGAGTTTATACCAGAGGATAAGTGACTCCCTGTCGCTAATAAAAAACGAGGTGATTATACCATGCCTAAATATCTTGATTTATTTGCGGGAGCAGGGGGCTTGTCCGAAGGATTTATCAGAGCTGGCTATGAACCGATTGCTCACGTGGAAATGGATGCTGCTGCGTGCTATACCTTAAGAACACGCACGGCATATCATTGGCTCAAAAAGGGAAATAATCTTGCGCCATATACCAAATATTTGGCCGGAGATATTCCCCGGAAAGATTTCTATGCTCTGGTTCCTAAGGAAAAATTGGACTCAGTTCTTAATTATGAGATATCAGAGGAGTCTTTACCTGCCATTTTTAAAGACATTGACTCACTACTTGGCGGTGAAAAACTTGATCTGATTGTAGGTGGCCCTCCTTGCCAAGCTTACTCTATTGCTGGAAGATCCCGGTCTGAATGCAAAATGGTCGGTGATAAGCGGAATTATCTATACAGGCTATATGCAGAGTTTTTGAAAAAATATCAGCCAAAATATTTCGTATTTGAAAATGTTTTGGGCTTACTGTCCGCCAGAGATGAGGATGGCTCCTTGCATTTTGACAACATGCGCGCATTATTCAAGAAATGCGGATATGCAACGGACTTTCGTATATTGAACGCATCAGATTACGGTGTGCTTCAAAACAGAAAGAGAATTATTTTGATCGGTTTCCATGGCGAAAAAGCAGATTTTTATCCTCAAATCCCTGTGGTCAAAGATGCACACAAAGTCGGAGAATTATTTTGCGATCTTCCCTCCATCAAGGCTGGAGAGGGTGTTATTACTCCGGTGAAAACAACTCACTATACTGGGAAGTACCTGTTCAGCGCAAGAATTAAAGAGTATGATGGGGAGCCAGTGACATTTCATCAAGCACGGCCCAATACTGCACAAGATCTTGAGATATACCGCATTGTTGTCGATACTTGGAATAAAAGCAAAACCAGAGTCTCATATACAGACCTTCCTGAACGATTACGTACCCATAATAACACAAAAAGTTTCTTGGATCGTTTTAAAGTAGTGGCTGGAAATCTACCCTATGCCCAGACCGTCGTGGCACATATTTCGAGAGATGGGCACTACTTTATTCATCCGGACATTAAGCAAAATCGTTCTATTACCCCAAGAGAAGCTGCTCGCATTCAAACATTTCCAGACAACTACTTTTTTGAATCCGTAACTGGACGACCTTCGCGAACACTTGCTTATAAGCAAATAGGTAACGCGGTCCCTGTATGTCTTTCTTACCACATAGCCCATGCATTGTTGGCTCGATTTACAGGAGGTGGCAAAAATGCCGAAGAATCAAACACTTGATGAATTTTACAGCACTTTCAGAGAAGAAGTGCTCTGTGCCAGCGACACTGAAACAAGTGGATGGACCACAGAAGATTTCCTGACAAATGTTATGATGGAATACTTGGAGGAGGCTGGCGAGGTAACCGATCCCGTTATTTGTCCTTTCCGTGGATATGGCCTTCAGATGAATGCATACGCAATATCTGAGGACTGCGAGTCCGTCGATATTTTCGTCAGCATTTATTCAGAGTCGGATCGCCCTCGTTCGGTCTCCCAAGCGGATATTGACGCTGCTATAAAGCGTGCTATTCAGCTTTACCACAAGGCCATCAACGATCTGTATACAGCCTTCCAGAAGGATAATGACACCTATGAATTCGCAATAACCCTTCACCAGAATAAAGACAATATTAAACACGTTCGGATCTGTGCACTTACAAACGGTCTTGTAAAACCGATTGCACTAAAAAATATAACCATTGGTGATGCCGAAATTTCTTTCTCTCTTTGGGATGTAGATCGTTTGTATCGTTGTGTCACTTCCGGAAAAATGCGTGAAACAATCGAAATTGATTTTGAAGAAAAGTTTCAAACCTCCATTCCCTGTATCGAAAACAATACCAGCAAAAAGTATAGCGTTTATTTGGCTATCATCAACGGCGATTTGTTGGCGGCTCTCTACGACGAATTCAGGGATCGTTTGCTTGAGAAAAATGTGCGCTCATTCCTTCAAGTAAAAGGAGGGGTTAACAAAGGAATCCGGGATACTTTGCGGGATGAACCCGATATGTTCCTCGCATATAACAATGGCATTTCTGTCACTGCCGAGAGTGTCGAAATTGTTCGGGATGAAAACGGCAAACCCTCTATTAAACGCATTCGGGATATGCAGATTGTTAACGGAGGCCAAACTACTGCTTCTATTTTCAACGCTAAGAATGACCGTAAAATTGCAGCAGATTTGTCCCAAGTTTTTGTCCAGATGAAAATCTCGGTAATTCACTCTGCAGATGATATGGATGAGATTGTCCCCAGAATTTCGACTTTTGCCAATACTCAAAACAAAATTCAGGTTGCCGATTTTTCTGCAAACGATCCCTTTCACAGACGCATTGAAGAACTATCACGTACCATCTGGGCGCCTGCCCAAGGTGGCATGAAACCTCGAAACTGGTTCTATGAGCGGGCACGCGGTCAGTATGCAGATATGCTAACCCGTGAATCCACCACCAAGCGAAAAAAAGAATATAAGGAAACCCATCCTTTGTTTACCAAAACAGACCTCGCCAAGTACGAAAACACATGGGACCAGCTCCCATGGCAGGTCAGTGAGGGTGCCCAAAAGAATTTCCACAAATTTATGCTTCGTTTAAAAGAACGCAGGGGATTTTCTCCAGATGAGATTTATTATCAAAACCTCATTGCCAAAGCAATCCTGTTCCGCCAAACCGAGAAACTTGTTCAGAAGCAACAATATGGTGGATATAGGGCCAATATTGTTACATATACTCTTGCCTTTCTTTCCTTCAAGACTGCCCAGCGCATTGATTTGGAGCGGATATGGAAGGAACAGGCTCTGACTCCGGCTTTGGAACGTGAAATCATTGAAGTTTCAAAGTTTGTTCAGAGTCTGATTGTAAATCCACCGGGCGGAGCCAATGTCGGTGAGTGGTGCAAAAAAGAAAAGTGCTGGCAGTCCATCCGCGACCACGAGTACACCCTTAGCGATGAACTTCAACTTGAACTGCTATCTGTAGCGCGACCGACCATTGGCAGTCAGCCTGCAACCGGAAGTATTGATTCGCTTACAGATGAAGAGCTGGCTTTAATTGACGAGGCTGCAGCTATTCCTGCAGAGACTTGGTTTGCACTATCGCGCTGGGCAAAGGAAACCCGGAACTTCCAGCCTTGGCAGCGTAGCCTTCTATTCTCTGTCGGAACTTTGGCTGGCCGTGGTCAAAAGCCAAGTATCAAACAAGCAACGCATGCGGTGAAAGCATATAAATCCGCTCTTGAAAAGGGATTTACCGTTTAAACGATAAGGAGGGATACCCATGTTGGAATGGCATGACTTTGTAGAACAACTGCTGTCTGAAGAAAGCAGCTTTGACGGGATCAGCCTGTCCTTCGATGGCACCGCTCATTCTGTGGGAGTCCCTCCCATTATCAAAGCCAGCGTACTGATGCTTGATAAAATGATTACGCACCAAGGGAAATTCAATATTCTGGTTTTCCCCGAACGCATTCAGTCAATTTTCATTTTTACGCTGATCAAGTTACTGCACAACATTGCAGAAGGGAAAATTGAGCGTGCCTATGATCCTGAAACTTTTAAGTCTGGCGAAAAACTGAAACTCGGAAACGCTGTGGTCGAGTTCGTCGGCATAGAAGATGAGAAAAACGAGCGGCGGATGAAGATCAAAGTGGCAGATCTGACTATCAGTGCTCCGATTGAATATTTTCCACTGTTTCAGTTAACCAATACACAGCGCCGCTTGAGCCCGTATGAGAAATATGTGGTAGAAAAGAAAAAAATAGAAGGACTTATTTCTCACTTAACGGCAGACGAGAAGTTTTTGAAGATGCTTGCTGATTACAGGACACATATGGACAGCTCTATCGTGAGCATGACCTCAGTAATCAATGCTAAGGAACTGCTTTCTACCTGTAAACTCTGTGGCCGTGACATAAAGAGCATTCTTTTGGTTGGACAGGCAGACTATGAGGGAAATGTCAAAAATGTCGGCGCCGGGCAACTTGGTGGCGTTCCTGCTGTTGTTCTTGCATCGGATCTGTACGCAATAGCAGCACTGGCAGGCCAAGGGCATCCTATTCAGTCCATAATTATTGACGGTTCCAATGCTAATATTCTTCTGAGTCAGATGGATGCGTTGGATAATTTGATGCGTTTGGGTGTTCCGATTACATGTGTGACCGATATCGTCAACTCTTTTGATTTGCAGCCATTTCTCGACAGGCAGTTCAATGTGTGGAGGTGGGATGAAACCAGCATTACTGACCACCTTTACAATGTCAACCCGTTGAGCTCAGACAGGAAAATCAAGCATTGCGCAAAACGTGAGGTTAAATACCTCGTGTCAGACGGCAATGAAATCAGTATTGCTATTCGTAAGCTGTACTTTCATCGTGGAGAGACACAGACTCTGTCGGTACAAATGCTCAAGTTGTTTGACAAGTTGTTTTCCCTTGCTTTCGTTGCTCTCCACGAAACTGTACCTTTTAATGACGATCAACTGATACGGCCAAAACTTATTTTGGACGAGTGTAGCAGTATTCTTGCCGGTGAAAAGAATTACCTTGCATCGAAAACCTACGATGATTACAGCACCATCATTAGCTGTCTGAAAAAGGTCTTTATTAAAGGATACCCCCTGCCCAAGCATGACGCTTTAGCTACCAGACTACGTAGCGAAAAATATAAAAGCATCTGCATTATTGTCCCTGAACGTTCTGATAAAAAACATGTACAGGAATATTGGCAAATGTGGTGCCGTCGGCAAAGACTTATCACGCAGGTGTATGTCTTGTATCCTGCTGAGTATTACCCTGCTTTGACAACGCAGTTTTCTGCAACGGTTGTTGTCGGTTGGTTGAAGCGCGCTATCATGCGAAAAATCCTCTATGGTTTTAATACGCAAACATATACGATTTTGCTGTATGACTATGAAAAACGGTGGAAAAACTACGACACCCAAAAATGGAACTCCGCCTTGGATAGTTTACAAAATCGGAAAACCATAGAAAGGTCCTTTGCTACAGACAAACTCCATGTATCTACCAGCAGATTTGTTCCGCCAGAACCAGTACCAGCAGATACGCCAAAAGCAGACGAATTCGCTGAAATTGAAGTAGTGCTCCGGGAAAACAAGTACCGTCAGTATGTCGCCAATGGCGGGCAGAAAGCAGCAAACGAAACAGCAGAAGCAATCCCGGTTAACTATGTTGGCGGTTACCTGGCATTTTATCGTACTGGACACAAAGTTATCTCCGCAACCAACATCATCATGAATGATGCAGATAAAATAGACGCTGTCCTTCCAGAACAACTGAAAATGGGTGATTTTGTTGTTGTCCGCGAAACCGCCAAGGACTTGATCCGCGAAATGGCAGATGTTATTTTGGCACGCTCCGGAAAATCCGGGTTGCGAGAAATGGCCGGCAAGTGGAAAGAAGCTTTGAAAATTGAAACATTGTTCTACTCAGATGATGAAATCTATCAACATCTGCAAGGTGCAGGCTGTACCAAGGGTTACCAAGCGGTTCGCGGTTGGATTCATGACGATGATGTTATTGCCCCGCAAAGTAGACAGGATCTGGAGCACATTGCTTCAGCCACGGGCAGCGGTGTTTTGAAGGAACTGTTGGATCAGATATATGATGCTGCACAGACAGTTCGCAGCGCTCACATTCAGGCTGGCAAAGTGCTGTCGATGCATCTAAAAAGCCGGATTGTCGAATCGTTAAAGGAATGTGAAGACATTGATCCATTCAATATTTGGGAGCCTATTGAAATGCAGGTTGAAGGGATTGGAACTGTACGCATTCTTAAAATCATTGATATTGGTGCACCTGTAACCGTTGACATTGCAGACACCAACCGCCTTATTGACGAAGAGTGAGGAACTTAATTATGGCAATTATGATCCCTTCCGTGATTTCTCCGGAGGTGAAATCCAGTGCAGAGCGAAAAATATTTGAGTGGTTTCAAAATGCACCGGGGACAGACAAATGGATTGTTCTGCATTCTCTTGGAATCACAACTCACAATAAAGTAATATATGGTGAAACTGATTTTCTTGTCTTAGCTCCGCAGCTTGGTATCTTCGCGCTTGAGGTAAAGGGTGGACGTGTAAAGCGTGAAAACGGAATCTGGTACTTCACAAATAGATACGGTAAAACTAACAGCAAAGTTCGTGGCCCGTTTGAGCAGGCAAAAGATGGAATCTTCAGCATTGTAGATGCTATGAAGAAGCGTGTTGATATCGAGCATCGCTATATTCCCAATGTTTTGTTCGGTTATGGAGTTATGTTCCCGGATATTGAATATACATCCTCCGGAATTGACGAAGAGCAGTGGCAGGTCTTTGATTCCCGTGATGGTTCCAATGTCAAGCAATTCATTAAGCGACTGGCCGAAGGGGTAAAATCCAAATGGGAATCTTTGTATGGGCCACTTAATAAATCAAAATTGCCTGATGCTGCAGATGTCCGGTATATGGCATCTATTCTGCGCGGTGATTTTGACTGTGCCGTTTCCATGAATGTACAGCTACATAATGCCAGTGAAGCCTTAATTGCGCTGACCAAAGAGCAGTATCGCTGTCTGGATCAGCTTGATGACAATCCCCGTTGCCTGATTCAGGGCCCTGCTGGGACAGGTAAAACTCTTCTTGCAATTGAAGAAGTCAAGAAATCTGTTGCCCGTGGCGAAAAAGTTGCTCTGTTTTGCTTTAATTCTAACCTTGCTGATTGGCTTAACAGCTATTTTTCTGATATGCCGGAATCTGTTCGGCCAGAGTTTGTTGGAACACTCCATAAATATATGACGCAGATTGCGAAAAAAGCTGATCTACTGCCGCCATATCCCAACGATCCAGAGCAAATTCAGCACTATTATCACACAGATTTGCCTGAAGCTGCAGCATATGCACTGCTGGAAACCGGGGAATTGTTTGACAAGATCGTCGTTGATGAGGCACAGGATCTGATCCGTGACAGTTATCTTGATGTCATGGGAGGTTGTCTCAAAAAAGGGTTATCCAGAGGCCGCTGGACCTTGTTTGGGGATTTTTCTATGCAGGCCATATACGCAGAGGGAGTCTCTGGCACTAAACTCATTGAAAAGCTGGATGATATTACCTCTTTTATCCGATTTAAGCTTACAGTAAACTGCAGAAATACGAAGCCGATTTGCAAGGAAATCGAAACCGTGACCGGTTTCAAAGCGCCACATGATCTTTGGACTAAGGTAGATGGGCCTCCGGTACAATATCTCACTTGGTCTACAATGGAGAGTCAATGCAGGAAGCTAAAGGCTGTATTGAAGCAACTGGCTGATTCTCATATTGAACCGGAAAAAATCACCATTCTTTCCCCCAAAAAAAGAGAGGATTCTGTGGTGTCTATGCTTGACGGTTATGTAGTTAAGGATTTCAGCGTACCTCCCGGAATGAACACAACATTCTGCACGATTCAGGCGTATAAGGGTCTTGAAAACTTTGTAATCATCCTGACCGACATTGAAGGATTCTCTGCTGAAAAACTGATGTACGTGGGCTTGAGCAGAGCTTGCACAGGATTGTATGTTTTGGAAAGCGACTCTGCAAAGAGAGAATACGATAATCTTTTGATGAGGAGGCTGTTCAATGAGTGATAACAGACGCGATCAACTTATCGAATTTGTTGAACGGGAATTTATTGGTCCAGATCCCATTGACTGGCCTGGTATGACGCAAAGCAATGGCCAGGAAATACTGGCTTCTGACCCTCCACGCACCCGCTACATCGCGGGTATCCTGTATCCTGCAGAAACCACTGACGATAAGGCAGACCTCAAGGATGACGAATGTGAATTGCTGGACGAAGCAGATGGAGAAGATGTGGAAGTCAAGCCCCAAAAGCTTGGCGATGGTACAGTAGAATTTCTTGAGGATGCAGAAGAATTGATAAACCGTTCCAATGCATACCGACAATCTGCCATCAGCATTACCGTATCCGTTAAAGATGGCGATGCTATTCGTGTGGCGGTATCTGCAGGCACCTATATAAAAGTACCCGCCATGGACCCCGCCACTGGAGAACGCTTGGAAAACAAGTATAAGTATCCCCGTACTGCACTGGCCTGGGAAAATGATAATGTTCCGCTGATTTTGCCTACCCCTACTGACGGCCTTAAAAAGTTTCCGATAGGAACAACCGGACTGCAATTTGATATTACCTATCGCTACCGCACAGGTGACAGTCGTATTTATACATTTACCTTGGAGAATGCAAAACCCAAGGTTAAAGAAAATGTCAGTGATGAGGAATGCTTCTTCCAATGCAAGTTTAAGCTGTTCTCCGAAAAAGGTTTTTCTCCGCTGTCTGATTCACAACGGATTACACAGGACGAGGACTACCAGTCCAATCAGCTTCTCTACCGGAATGTGCGGAACTATGCCATCGGCCATGGTTGTGCAGCCGATTGGGATGACAGCGAATCTGTACTGTGGATTACTACGGCAATTTTTCCGAAATATGACATCAAACCCATAGTACCCAGCGCGATTAAGGGAGTATCCCTTGATATGCTGAAAATGAGCCCATATGGAAGCTTTGCCGATACAATCCGCGAGCTCCGAATGATGTGTGCAAAATACCGCGAATGGATCAATGGATTACGCACAATCCGACAAGATCTGTCTACGGAGTATAAAATTACTGCAGACAGACATATAACAAACTGCGAAACCTGTCTGTCCAGAATGGAAAAAGGCGTGGAGCTGCTGGAGCAAAATGAAAACATTCGTATCGCATTCCAGTATATGAACTTAGCAATGCTGATGCAGCAACTGCATTACAACCTCCCATTGCAGAAATGGGAAGATAATGGTGCAGGTGATATCAGTCTGGTAAATCCGGTTTCTATGCCTGTTGTAACTGATGATAGTACTTGGCACAACAAAGAACAGCGGGTTTATGGCAAATGGCATCCCTTCCAGCTGGCATTTGTGTTGATGAACCTTCGTGCCATGTACGACCGTGACTGTAATGAGCGCGGAATCGTCGATCTGATCTGGTTTCCCACCGGTGGCGGTAAAACCGAAGCATATCTGGGTCTTTCTGCATATACCATCTTTATCCGCCGCCTTATGAACAAGGATGACAAAGGTACTGCTATTCTGATGCGGTATACACTTCGCCTTTTGACTGCACAGCAGTATGAGCGTGCATCCGCTATGATATGCGCCTGCGACCTCATCCGAAAGAGTCATGAAGACTTGTTCGGCAAGAACAGAATTACCATTGGTTTGTGGGTTGGTATTTCCACTACTCCCAACAAAGTAAGCGGTGCAGTAAAAGCGTATGAAAAGCTGTATCGTGGAGAAGGTAGCAATCCTTTTGTTATGCTGAAATGCCCGTGGTGTGGTGCACAAATGGGGCCTGTACAAAAGGGCAAGAATCAGTGGGAACTTCCCGGTTACAGGAAAGTACCGCTGGGCCGGAGAAGGTTTGGTTTTGCTTTCCGGTGTCGTAATCATCAATGCGACTTCTCGACCGAGGATCTGCCGCTGTTTGTTGTGGATGAATCTATTTATGAAGAGACTCCCACATTGCTGCTGGGTACCGTGGATAAGTTCGCAATGCTTCCGTTCCGCCCGAATGCGCAGAAAATATTCGGTTATGAAAACGGGGTAAAGAAGACTTCTCCGGATCTTATTATTCAGGACGAGTTGCATCTGATTTCTGGCCCTTTGGGTTCCATGGTAGGCCACTATGAAACACTGATTCACGAACTTTGTACCACAAGAACAGCATCCGGCGATATTCATCCAAAGATTATTGCGTCCACAGCAACGATCAGCCGTGCAAAAGAACAATGCCACGCTCTGTACGGCTGTGACCAGGATGATGTTTTCCAATTCCCCCCCTCTGGCCTCGATGCAGGGAACTCTTTCTTTGCAGAGGAAAAACGTAATCAAAATGGTCGGCGCTATGTAGGCATATTGGCTACGGGCTCTTCGTCCGATGCAACTACCGCAATCCGCCTGTTTGCATCGTTGCTGTATGGTGCCAAAGCGATGCGGGTTGACTCGGAAAAGGATCGTGATCCCTACTGGACCAATATAGGTTACTATAACAGTATTCGTGAACTTGGACAGGCAGCCACTTGGATTCGGGCGGATATCGATCAGCATCTGGACGTTATGTATAAGCGTCGGTTCGAAGACAAGCGGTATCCAACAAAAGAAGAGTACCGCAAGAACAGACGATACATTTGGCGGGATGAGGAACTTACCAGTCGTATCTCCGGCAGCGAAGTAACTGCCAGCTTGGCAAATCTGGGAATTCGATATCCCGGCGAAGTGGATTCCGAAGGGAAAATCAAGGAACATCCCATCGATATTTGCCTTGCCACAAACATGATTTCCGTTGGCTTGGATGTATCCAGACTTGGCCTGATGACCGTGGCTGGGCAGCCCAAAACCACATCTGAATATATTCAGGCAACCAGCCGCGTTGGACGTGATGCAGAAAATGCTCCTGGTCTTGTTTTTGTTTTGTACCGGCCCGGCCGTCCAAGAGACAAGTCCCACTATGAACAATTCAGATCCTATCACTCCCGCGTATATTGCAATGTTGAACCGACAAGTGTTACACCCTTCTCAGCACCTGTACGTGAGCGTGCTTTACACGCAATCATGGTAGGCATGATGCGGTTGGAAAGTGATGACAGATTCAATGAAGATCCGCCCCGTTTCCCTGATGATGGCCTGATTGATAAAGTCCGCAGCGTTATTGAAAACCGTGTAGAGGATATCGACAGTGAAGAACTGGATGCAACACTGAACCGCATGGAATACATCCTGCAGTGTTGGGAGGACTGGAATCCCCGGAAATGGGAGCCTGCTAAAAATCCTGACTGGTCTTATGCTGATCCCGTTCCCTTAATGTATTCTGCAGGAAGTCATCCCAATGAGGCATGGGGTTCACGGGGAATTGAGACCCCCACTTCTATGCGCAGCGTAGATGCATCCTGCGAAGCCGAAGTTCTTACAAACCGCTATGTACCGAAGGAGGGCTAAGTAATGGCACATAATAACAGACCTATGCGCAGAAGTGCCCTGATTGGTCCGTGGGGTGTTGGCGCAATTGTTCCATTTCCCAATGACGAATCTTTGATGATTGCCGGTCTGGATATGTGGCGGTACAATGATGCAACACCTTTTGTAATAAAAGATGAGCGTCTGCTTCGACGGCTGGGTGTTCAGGAATTGCGCTGGCCCCCTGATTTTCGGGAGAATAATGCCGACCCGCAGAACTGCTTCCTGAAGATTCCGGCGGTGAGATTTCCTACATGGCATTATTGCCCGTTCTGCGGCACTATGGAAAAGACAACATTCTATCAGCAACAGCCAGAATGTGAGTGCTATCCATGGCCTAACGGCAGAAAGTGCAATCCAGCATTTCGACACAGAAGGAAGCTGATTCCGGAGCGTTTCATCGTTATTTGCCCGGACGGTCATATTGATGATTTTCCCGTTGCAGAATGGCTCCATCAGGACGCTGGATACAGGTATAATCCGGAAACCTGTAAAATCAGAAGAAGTACCGGTGGTACTTCTGCCTCCCTGAGTGGCGTGTACTACGAGTGTACCTGCGGAGCAAGAAAAAATATTGCAGGTGCTACAAGGCCTGGAGCATTATCCAAGATTGGGTACAGATGCAAGGGCTCTAAGCCTTGGCTCGGCATAGATAGCGATGAGGAACATCCCTGTGGGCGAACCGATGTACGCGTTGTTCTTCGTGGTGCTACGAATGTATGGTTTGCTGATACCAGAAGTTCCATTTACATTCCAACCGATGATGAACAGGCAACAAAGAAAATTCTCGCTGTACTGGATGAGTTTTTTGATTCAGTAAGTGCACGTCGGGTTAACGGCGAATTGGACCGAAGCTTTATTTATATGTTGGCAGATGCTAAACATGTTGACCGGGAAGCTCTTTACAATGCATTTATTCGCCGGGATCAGGGGTTGGAAGGGTTACCGGATGTTACAGAAGAAATATCTGAAGACGAGTATCGGCTTGCAGAGTACAATGTGCTGATAAAATCCAGTGGCGGCGATGCACAGCGCTTCCATTCAAAGAATTATCCGATTTCCTACTACGATCCAGTTATCAGCAAATACTTCAAGAGTATTTCCCTTGTACATAAGCTTCAGGAGACCCGTGCTTTCGTTGGATTCTCACGTGCGGAACCCAGTGAGATGCCTATCTCTGAGCGAAAGAAAATGCTTAGACTGGGCAGTGAAAACTGGCTCCCAGCTATTCAGGTTCATGGCGAAGGTATTTTCTTTGAATTCAACAAGGAAGCGGTGGAAGAATGGGCGCAACGGCCTGCTGTCTTGGCACGGCTGCGTAACCTTCAGGATTCTTACCGGAACTCAAAGTTTGGTGCAAATGTCACCGGAGATCTTCGCCCGGAATTCGTTTTGATTCATACTTTTGCCCACCTGATCATCAACCAGCTCAGCTTTGAATGTGGCTATGGCAGTTCCTCTATTCGGGAAAGAATTTACTGTGAAAAAGCAGAAAATGAGTATGGTATGTACGGTGTCCTTATTTACACAGCTTCTGGTGATTCTGAAGGTTCCCTCGGCGGCTTGGTTCGCCAGGGTGCGAAGGATCATATAGAGGATACGATTCGTGATGCAGTACGGAATGCCGCATGGTGTTCTTCGGACCCAGTTTGCATTCAGTCTTACGGACAAGGTCCGGAATCCTGTAACTTGGCAGCATGCCATAACTGTGCGCTGTTGCCGGAAACCTGTTGCGAATGCGGCAACAGACTGCTGGATCGCGGCACAGTTGTTGGCACGCTGGATAACAAATCAATTGGATTTTTTGCTGAATTACTGGAACAGTGAGGTGTTTGTATGCTTGTTATCCTGTCTCAAAAGGTGGATAGTGAGTCTTCCTACGCAGATGAACTGTTCAACTCATACCATTATCCCGCCAGGTATAAAAATCAATTGCGCAAAGGAGATATTTTCATTTATTACCAAGGCAATCGATACGACAAGAGTCAGCGGTACTATTTTGGAGTAGGCTCTGTTGGCGAAATTCAGACTACAGATGGAGAAAACTACTATGCTAAACTTCTGGATTGCCAACAGTTTGAACGGAAGGTTCCAATTTATCTCCCTGACGGTGGATATATTGAACAACTTGGTTTCGAAACAGTTCGAAAGAGCCTCAATCCTCCTTGGCAAAGTTCTATTCGCCCGTTGTCCCAAGAAGCCTACGATTATATATTAAAAGCCGCTGGTATTCAGCTATCTTCTGAGCCTGTGCATCAAGACTCGATAGACGTGTTGAAAGATAAGTTAAAACTTGCTGTCAGAGACTTTTATGTCGAGGGTAATTCTTCGGCAATACATCGTATCGAAAGCATTGCGTCCGCTATCGGCCGGGCAACATCTACTTCCGGAAAAGAAAATGAACATCCCCGGTCTTCTCGCTATAGTCCGACAGTGGGCCAAGTTGAAAAGCTTTCCCGTTTGCTTGATTATTGTAAAACTATGAGAATGTCATATTCTTACAAACCGATTTTAATTCTGGCACTACTTCACTATGGTGACCAAGATGGCTGTATTTCTATCGAAAATGCTGCAGTCTATTTTCGTGAATACTATTCAAATAGGAAAGCACAAGGACTGGCAATTGAGAAGAAACAGTGTATATATCTGAGAGACGATGTGACCGATGCACAAATAATCGCAAATCTCCTTTCTAACCCCGTAAAGGCATTAATAGAGAGCGGCTTTTTCTTTTATAACGAAGACTCGCATATATTTTCTGTTTCTCCAGACATCTGGAGTACGATTGACAGATCCAATAAAGCTGCGATTATGAGAATATGTCGTCAAAAGCTGAAAGACTACTACAAAGACTAATCGAAATGGGAGGATTGTTATGGCCGATGTCCATTCTCCAGAAACCAGAAGCTATAATATGTCCCGTATTCGTGGAAAGGATACTAAACCAGAAGAACTTGTCAGAAAATACTTGTTTTCTCAAGGATTCCGATACAGAAAAAATGACGCTCGGCTTCCAGGAAAACCGGATATTGTTCTTCCCAAATATAAGACTGTGATCTTTGTAAACGGTTGTTTCTGGCATGGGCATGAAGGTTGTCACTATTTTGTGTGGCCTAAGAATAATGCGGAATTTTGGAAAAAGAAAATAGGCTCCAACATTGAGCGCGATGCTAAAAATCGCGCCCTCCTCGCCAAGCTCGGATGGAATGTGATTGTCGTTTGGGAATGTGAACTGAAACGGTCAACAGCTGAAGAGACACTCAATCTCTTAGTACATTGCATCGTGCAGCGGCAGTCATATGGTAACAGCAACTAAAAGTTTTGTATTCTACAAGAAAAGCAATTGCGTGGTAACAATTTTTCTGCCTATTGGGATGCCAACTTCGCTACTCTTATCAAAAAGACCGCACCTGCTCGTATGAGCAGGTGCGGTCCTATGAAATGTTGTTTTTTATTGAAGGGATTCTAATTCAGCCTGAAATAGCAGGTATTCTTCCCGCGTCCTTCTTTTTTCAACTCATCGGCTGCAACCAGCTTCCGCAGAGCCCCCTCAATGGAACTATCACTGAGCGTCGGGCAAAGCTCCCGGATGTCCTGTTTGTTGAACCGCCCGATTCTATTCTTGCTTGCTCTGCGTACCATTTCCAGTGCGGACAGCTTGGTTTCCACAAGCACCACGCGATCCTCAAAGTCCTTATATGCCGCAAGGATCGTTCCGAGCAGGTACTTGATGAAAGGCACTACATCCTCTGTGCCTTCGTGCCAGCCGGTTTGAGCCTGTGCAAGCGCGTCGTAGTACAGATCTTTGTTTTTGGCGATTTTGGCTTCAAGGGAGATATACTTGCCGACATAAAAACCGTTTCGGTACAAAAGCAGCGTCGTGAGCAAGCGGCTCATTCTTCCGTTTCCGTCATTGAAGGGGTGGATGCACAGAAAGTCATGGATGAAAACCGGGATTGCAATCAACGGCTCCAGCTCCATATTTCCAATCACACGGTTGTATTCCTCGCAGATTCTGTCCAGCGCTTCCGGCGTTTCATAAGGGGCAAGCGGCGTGAACAGCGTTTCCACATGACCGTCCGGGTAGGTGGCGGTGATATAATTCTGCACACTTTTTGTGCGGCCCGCAAGCGGGTTATTCATGTGGCTGTACAGAATTTTGTGAAGCTGCAGGATGTAGTTCTGCGTAATTGGAATCGCGTCAAAGCTCTCGTGAATAATGCTCAGCACATCACGGTAACCTGCAATCTCCTGCTCATCCCGGTTCCTCGGCGTGGTTTTCTCTTCGACAAGCTGCCGGATTCGGGTACTCGTGGTGACGATGCCCTCGATGGCATTCGATGCCTCGGTGCTCTGTATCTTGGCAATTTCCACGAGCTTTTCGAGTTCCTCCGGACGCTGCTTCAAATACAGTTCCTGCTTGCCGGCTTCCTTGTATATAGCCGCAATCAGGCCAAGAACATCCGAGTCCCACTTCTGCTCCTTGATTGCGGAGTAATTGAAGGTTCTCATTCCCTTACCCCCCTTTCACTTTCCCTTAAATAATAATATAAAATAAGGGAATAGTCAATGGGCTGTGCCATAAATCCCTTACTATTATGCCAGTATTAAGGGATTTATACTCAGGGAGTAAGAAAAATACCTCTGCCTATCTTCCCGCCTATTCTTTGTCTATAGCGGCTCAACCTTTGAGCCGCATGCCTTTTAGAAATCTCTTGCATAACTCTCTCCTCAGAGTTACAATGCAGACGATCTGAAACGCAAAGCGCTTCCCGTCCGGCGTCGGTGAATCTTCACCGAAAACCGGGCGGGAAGCGTTTTTGACCACATAGATTACCACATACGGCGCTGGAACACCCGGAAACAGTGAAGATAAGAGCGTCAAAGAGTAAGTAAAACAAATAGGAAATGGCTGAAAATCGCTATAAACGAGCAGAAAAAGTTTTCCCGATAAGTTTGGGACCATCAGGCCGCAGGTTCGAACCCTGTCACTCGGACCATAAGTCCACCGTAATTTCGATAGAATTACGGTGGGCTTTTTCTGTGCCTGGGAACTATTTGAAATAAGACTTTTGGCCGTTTTGGCATATAAATTAATCCCGCTGCGAAATTTCTCCGCAGCGGGATTTTCATTTTATGTAGGCTATTTTTGTCATAAGTGTAGCAGTAATCGTTAGATTCACGTATATTCGTTGAATTCGTGCTGCCTCTTTCTGGATGAATAATTCATTTCAGTCTTGAAATATGGAATTAATTTCTTTATAATGGAATTGCGTGGATAACGCAGACGAAACATATCATTAGAACGAAATGCGCTGATGATTTTTGGTGAAGAAAGCAAATGGGCTTCTAATGTACTCCATTTTACGGACTGAGCCGAAGTTGTATTTTCGTGGAGTTTGCCACTCCACGTGTAACGCAAAACATAGTTATTCTTTCGTATTATAGCACATTGCCTATTCAAATGCAATTGCATCAGCAAAGAAATGGAAGAAAAAGTACGATTTTGTCAACTCGCGTTAATTTTTCACAGAGAATTCCGTTGACTTAAAGTTCAGCGCCGTCATTCCAGCAGTCCGGATGAAATTAATATAAGATCCACACCCAACATAATCACTGCACAAGGAGGAATTACGAAATGGCAAAGGGTGAGAATATCTTCAGACGGCGGGACGGTCGCTGGGAGGCTCGGTATATCAAGGGTCGTGAGCTATCCGGAAAAATCAAGTATGGATACTGTTATGGGAAAACATATCGGGAAGCCAAAGAGAAAGCCGCAAAGCGCAAAGCATCTTTGGCAAATGGAGCTCCCTTACCGACAGCCAGAACACAAAAAACGTTCTCCAGCTATTGCCTGGGATGGCTACATACTAAGAAATGCACAGTGAAAGAATCGACGTATATTAAATACAGCACCGCGGTCAATAAGCACATCATTCCAAAGCTCGGCGCGTGCCGCCCTCTGGGCTTCACGACGGAACTGATGGACGATTTCATCAAAGAACTGCAATTCGAAGACGAACTGGCGCCGAAGACGGTGCATGATATTCTAGTCGTGCTGCATGGCATTTTGAAGTTCGCTTCCTCGAAGTTTGCAGGCTCATTTCCCGCGGTGGAGATCAACTATCCGAAGATTGGCAAGAAGGAGATGCGCGTTTTGTCCAGAGAAGAGCAGGCGCGCTTCGTTGCCTATCTACATGAGGATCTGGATTCGTGCCGATTTGGTATCTTGCTGGCGCTGTGTACAGGCATGCGGATTGGTGAGCTTTGTGCGCTGCGTTGGGAATGCATTTCCACAAGAGATAAAGCAATCCGAATTGCAGAGACCCTGCAAAGGCTGCATGATACCAGCGTATCGCAAGGTGCTCGAACAAGGATTGTGATCGGTCCACCCAAGAGCGACACCTCCGTGCGAACGATCCCCATGACGGAATACGCAGCCGGGCTTTGCAGGCGCATGAAACCGCAAAGTTCAGCCGCGTATGTTTTGACCGGAACGGAAGCATTCATGGAGCCACGGGCATTGCAATATCGATTAGAAAAGTACACGCAGGCGTGCGGCCTGGAGGGCGTGCATTTTCATACACTGCGCCACACATTTGCGACGCGAGCAGTTGAGGTCGGATTTGAAGTTAAATCACTGTCAGAAATATTAGGACACGCCTCTGTGACGATTACGTTGGACCGATATGTGCACGCTTCGTTGGAACTGAAACGGGATAATATGCAGAAATTGAAGGTAGTGGGTCTATGATCTACGCAGTCAAAATTGGTGTAAGTGAATGCTACAAAAACGGGAAAAGCCTTGCATAGCAAGGCTTTTTCTTTGCTTTTGTAGTGGAGTGGCAAACTCCACGAAAGCTCCGCTGACACATCTGCATTAACAAAAGATGTTCGTTTTTATGCAGCTATGGCGGAGGCGGTACTTACTTGAATTGCGCACCTTGAATGGATATTTTTGTACAGCAATTTGCAAATTCAATATCTGTGTAGAGCCTTTGCCCCTGGACGGCTTCGTGCTGAACCGATGGGGGGCAGAGATACAGATATCAATGTAGGGATGTGAGATATGTGACAACAACAGCGAGCAGCTGTTTGACAGAGGAGCGCTCTGCCGATGTGATCATTCAAATAGCAAAACCTGTATTGGAACAAAAGAAGCTGTACCTGATAACGAAGCGTGCTTTTGACATAGTATGTTCTTTCCTGGGCCTGCTGATTCTGGCAATCCCGATGATAATCATTGCATTGATCATCACTTTGGACTCGCCAGGTCCCCCAATTTTTAAGCAGGAGCGGCTCGGTCTCCATGGGAAGCCGTTTATGATCTATAAATTCAGGTCAATGCGTCTTGACGCAGAGGAAAACGGCCCGCAGTGGGCAGATGAACAGGATCCAAGATGCACACACTTCGGCCAAATTCTCAGACGCACCCGGCTGGACGAGCTTCCTCAGTTCTATAACATCCTGCGCGGCGACATGAGTTTCGTCGGCCCGCGGCCGGAGCGTGCTTATTTCTACGGAGAATTTGAAAAATACATTCCCGGTTTCTCCAACCGGTTAATGGTTGTTCCTGGCCTGACTGGACATGCTCAGGTGAATGGCGGATATTCTCTGAAGCCGGAAGAAAAAATTATCTACGATATGGAGTATATAGAAAAACGATCGATTTGGATGGATTTGGCGTGTATTGGAAAAACGATCCGCGTCGTTTTGTGCGGCGCGGGCGCCCGATAAAGAAAGATGCGTTTGGAGGACAATCCTAGAATATGAACGAAAGTAAGAAACCGTATGCTTCCGTGGGGGGCACAGAACTGTCACTATGGGATATTACAAAGATCCTGTTGGCAAAGATTCATTGGCTGCTCCTTGCGGGGGTCGTTGTTGCTGCGGGCGTTTATGCAGTAGTAACAATTTTTGTTACACCGACCTATGAATCTCGAGTGAGCTTTTATGTATATAACAGTGCGGACAATTCTTCACAGGGAACGATCAATAACAGCGACCTCCAGGCGGCGGAGAGCCTTGCTACGACCTATTCAAAGATCCTGGCGAGCAATTCTGTTTTGGATTCCGTCCTGAGTGATTTGAGAGCAGAAACTTCATTGTCGAGAAAGGAACTTAGCCGCATGGTGAATGTCTCCGTTGTGTCGGATACACAGTTGCTGGAGGTGCTAGTGACCTCGACCAATCCGGAGCTTGCCTGCAAGATCGCCAATTCCTTTGCAAAAGTTGCGCCTACTGAAATCGTTCGTATTACCAAGGCGGGCGGCGTCGAGGTCGTGGACCGACCGGAGGTGGCAACGGAAAAATCTGCGCCCAGAACCGTATTTGACAGCGCGATTGGATTTGTGGTTGGCATGATACTGGCTTCAGTTGCTATTATTCTGCGAATGATGGCCGATACGACCATCTACCTGCCGGAGGACATTGAAAAGTCCGCCGGTGTGACTGTCCTTGGTCAGATACCGGACATCCATGCGACAAATGAGAATTCTGGCTGCTGGAAGCTGGCGGAGGGAGGTGCAGTGCTCTATGGCGAAAAAGAAAGAAAGCCGAAAGGTAGCGATTGAAGCTGTTCGTACAAGCAGGAAACGTCTGCTGACCAATGAATCTCCATTTGCGATAAAGGAAGCCTATGTAAAGTTGCGCACCAGTTTGATGTTCTGCATGACGGCGGATAAGGAGCGCCCATGTACGAGCTTTGCCGTCACTAGCGCAAAGCCCTCTGAGGGCAAGAGCCTGACAGCAGCCAACATTGCCATTAGCTATGCAATGTTGGGTAAAAAGGTGCTCTTGATCGATGCGGATATGCGCAAGCCGACACAGCGCCGCCTTTGGAGGGTGGAGAAGCCTACCGGCCTGTGCGACTTTCTTGCAAAAATATCGAAGCTCGAACTGGACAAGGTGAAAGATCTGCCGCTCTGGATCGTTTGCACTGGCACCATCCCACCGAACCCCTCCGAATTGCTTTCGTCCGAGCGCATGAAGCACTTCGTGGAAGAAAGTGCAAAGGTTTATGACTACATTATTATTGACACGCCGCCGATCAATACGGTCGCCGACGCCCAAATCGTTTCGACCTATGTGGACGGTGTGGTACTCGTAGTCAAGTCCGGCGATACGACGGAGGACGAGCTGAACGAGGCCATCGATGCGGTACGCCGTGCGGGCGGAAACCTATGCGGCACGGTGCTCAACGACCTGAATATGAAATCCGTGAAGTATGCTTACAAATATAAATATGGGGGCAAATACGGATATAAGTATTCCTATTCTGAGTCGTATGAAGCGCGGTAATATGAAGCTCGACTTGTCGCTTGACTACCATGCCCATATTCTTCCTGGCTGCGACCATGGGAGCGATGGCCTTGTGACCTCGCTGAAACAGGTGGAGATGGCAGCTTCTGCTGGCGTGAAAACGATCTGTGCAACGCCGCATTTTTACCCGCACAAGGAGTCCGTCGAATCCTTCCTGCGCCGTAGGAAGAAAACTGCAGGGCTGCTGCTCCGTGAGCTGCCTGAAAACGCTCCGCTGATTCAGCTCGGCGCAGAGGTGCTGATCTGCGATGGCATGGAACGGCTGGACGGCCTGAACCGCCTGTGCCGTGAGGGTACAAACGAGCTGTTGTTGGAAATGCCGTTTTATGCGTGGCCGGAGTCGATCTGGGACACGCTGTATCTTCTGTGTGACCTGACGGATATTCAAATTGTCCTTGCTCACGCAGAGCGGTATCCTGCAGAGAATATTGAAAAACTGATTTGTGAGAGCGTGCCGCTCCAGCTCAATGCAGAATGCCTGACAAAGCCGCTGAAACGTAAACGGTATCTTGAATGGATTGAAAATGGATATGTAAAGTACCTCGGAAGCGATATCCATATGCTTGGCCGCGGGTATAAGGATTGGCAGAAATGCAGACAGATGCTGGAGAAGAAGTATGTATGAACGAGAAAGAAAAATTGACGGAATACGAACGGCACCGCTCGTTTCGGTCATCATGCCTGCGTACAATGCAGAAAAATATATTGAGGAAGCGGTTTCTTCCGTGCTTTCGCAGACCTATAAAAACTGGGAACTGCTGATTCTTGACGATTGCTCTTCCGACTGCACGGCCGAAATTGCGGAGTACTTTGCAAGCCTTGATACTCGTATACGTCTGCTGCGGAATCCGCAGAACATGGGCGTGGCGAAAACGAGAAACCGTGGTTTTGATATCGCAAAGGGCGAATGGATCGCATTGCTCGACAGCGACGATGTGTGGCACAGTGATAAGCTGGAAAAGCAGCTGGCTGTTGCAGGGCGTGCTGGTGCGGATATCATCTACTGCTCCTACGCGCTGGTTAATGAAAGCGGAGCGCATTTATCGGACTATATCGTTCCGGAAACGACATCGTATGATGCCATGCTGAGGGAAAGCGTGCTGAGCTGTTCTACCGTGCTGCTCCGTCAGCTTATTTTACGAGAACATCACTTTTCTGCGGAGCACTATCACGAGGATTATGCGCTCTGGCTGGAATTGATGAGATTCGGCTATCGCGCGGTGGCCTGTAGAGAAATTCTGGTGGACTATCGTGTTGTGAACGGCTCTCGTTCAAGTAACAAGTTCAAATCGGCCAAGTATCGCTGGGAGATTTACCGTGATGTCGAGAGGCTCTCGCTGCCACGGTCGGCGCAAGCGTTTCTGACATATGCACTCCACGGCATGCGCAAACATAGGAGATTCTAGCATGGAGGTTGTAAAGGACATGACCGCGCACCAAGCGCTCCTGCTGGAGATGCTCAAGGACTTTGACGCCGTATGCCGCAAGCACGGTATTCGCTATCAGCTCTTTGCCGGAACGGCGTTGGGCGCTGTTCGCCACCATGGCTTTATTCCTTGGGACGATGATCTGGATGTCATCTTGATGCGTAGTGAATATGACCGCTTCTTCGCGGAAGCGGCGGTGGATTTTGACGCTGATACCTACTATGTGCAGCAGGAAAACAGCGCGCATTGGCCAATGCAGTTTTCAAAACTGCGTAGAAACCACACGGCCTGCATCGAAAAATACCATCCAAAAGACCCGCTCATCCATCAGGGTGTCTACATCGACATCTTCCCGTGTGACAATCTTTCCGACCGGCCGCTGATGCGCAAATTGCAATTTGCTGCATCAAAAATCGTGATTGCAAAGGCACTGTATGCGCGCGGTTATGAAACCAATAGCTTTGTAAAAAAGCTGTTTATGCAGCTGTGCCGAGTGCTTCCGCGTGAAAAACTGGAACGATTTTGCGCGAATCGTGACGATGTGCATACAAGTATGTGCCACACGTTTTTTGCGGCTGGAAAAAAATATGGGAAGAACATCTTTCCGAGAGCATGGTTCGAAGAGACAGTCGAATTGCCGTTTGAGGATGGCGCGTTCCCAGTCTCTGCGCATTATGATGCGCTTTTGAGTCGACTGTATGGGGATTATCGCAGACTTCCCCCGCCGGAGGCGCGCAAGTGCAAGGAGCATGCGGCACTCGTCGATCTGGAGCGCTCCTATACGGACTATCTCGTCGCACAGCAAGCAATGAACATTGATGTCTACACGCGGAGCATCCGCTGAATGCAGGAGGAATGTATGGATAGAGTAGAGGTTGTCTGCGTCACCATGGGGCAGAAGGACTTGTCGATTGCGGAAAAAATGCACATCACCGGCAACGCTGTGTTCGGTAATCAAGCGGACGGATACCGCAAAGAGATGCAGACATGCGATGGCCGCACATTGAACATGATTACCACGGATACACGGGGCGTCGGTGTCAACCGCAATATCGCGTTGCTGCACGCTACCGGGGATATCCTGCTTTTTGCGGACGATGATGTTTGCTATGCCGACGGTTATGCCGATGGCGTGCGCCGTGCCTATGCGCAATATCCGGATGCGGATATGATCATTTTTTCCATGGATATTACGCAGGGGGGACGTGTGATCCGCCAGATTAAAAACCGCGACGGCCGCCTGCATTTTCATCGCGCCCTGCGGTATGGGACATGCGTCTGCTCCATCCGCCGGGACAGCCAGCGACGGGCGAACATCTGGTTTTCCACGCTTTTCGGCGGCGGCACGAACTACGCCCACGGGGAGGACACGCTGTTTTTGCGGGATGCGTTTCGCCGGGGGCTTCGGGCGTACACGAGCAGCTTCTGCCTGGGCACCTGCGCCAAGGATGCGTCCACTTGCTTTCGCGGCTTTGATGAGAAATATTTCTACGATCAGGGCGTTTTATACCGGGCTGTATTCGGCGCGGCGGCAGCGCCGCTGTGCCTACGCTTCTGCCTGAAGCGGCACAATACATATCGGGGAGAGATGACATTTTCCCGCGCTCTGCGGGCGATGCGCCGGGGCACACGGGAGACGCCGAGAGAAAAGCTACCATAATGTTTCTGTTGTTTTGATTCGATAGATAAAAAAAGGGGGGAAAAACCGTTTGAAACGAGAGAATCAACCAATCAATAAAGCGCCCGGCGGGGGCGTGAAACCGCTGCTGATCGTGATTGCTGTGATCGTGCTGATCATCTTAGTGGTGGTGATGGTTTGCGGTCATAAGTTTGCGGACGCGCCTGCACAGAACGGAAGTCAGGTGTCTGCGTCTGTGGATGATTTTGTGATCAAGACGGCATACGGAGACTTGCACTTCCCGGAGCAATGGGAGGCATATTTGAAGGTCGAGCAAGCCGAAGGTGATAATGCGCTCACGGTGCAGTTTTCGGCTAAGATCCGCGACAGCGTTATTCCACTGTTTTCCGCCACGATCGGGGATGAAACTGGCGACATTGCCGGAACGTTGACCGCTGCTGACGGAACGCAGAGAACTGTCTGTATAAAAATTGACGAGATCTCCAAAAATGATGCGCTGAGCGCAAGTGAGCAACAGCAAGTGTATGCAATGCAGGAGGACTTAAATTATCTGATCGATCATTTAAGCTGAATGTAATTACAATAGGAGGAGAACTGTTATGACAAGCAGACTGATGAAACGACATTTGTCTTTGTGCCTTGTTCTTGTGATGCTGCTGACAGCTATGCTGCCGGTCAGCGTCTTCGCGGCGGGCTCAAACGATGAAGGCTCTGCTGCTTCCGGGGGGAACGCAGCTGCAACTACGATGATTTCAGACTATGCAACATTCCTTTCCTGTTTCAAGGTTCTGGAAGGCTATGCCCAGACCTATGCGGAAGAAAATGCCGGTGAGGATGCCAATGCGCTGATCATCAATTATATCCGTACAGGCGTGGAGCGGTACACCTCCGGCACTTGGGAAATGGTCTGCGGCAAGGAGAATACTGCCTTTACCGCCTATGTTTCCGAGCAGGATACCGCGAACAATACCTCGGCTTCTGCACTGAAGAACTTGGGCAACTTCACATTGCCCAATGGCAATAAAGTTGACCTTGGCCATGTGTTTGGCGCAATGGATGTGGCCAATTACGCCAAGGTGCAGGGCATGACGGATGCTGTTGTTCAGGCTCGTGCCGACATGGGCAGTTGGGCCGGTGATATCGCCGACCTGATGTTCTGCGCCGAAAATGTGGACATCCCCGAGAAGGTGGATACCACGGAGACGGACGTTGACATTCTGGCTGCCAACATTCGTACAAAATACCTCGGTGTAGATTACGGCACACTCAACAGTGTGGATCACTCCTTCACTGATACGGACCTCTATGGCGACATGGATGCGTTCTATCTCACAACGGAGATGAACCGCGGCGGTGTGGCGTTGAGCACGATCATTGAGAACTACTTTACCGCAGGGCTTACAGACGCAAGCCGCGCTTCCTACTTCCTGACCAACCGTCTGGGCGGCATGGTCACCAAAGACGGTATCCGGAGCAAGGTCCTGAGCACCTATACCGGGAATACCCTGATCGGTGCGCTGGAGAGCTCGTACTCGCTGACAGATCTGCCCAATTGCGAGACGCTGCGCAAGGCCTGCTGCTATGCATTTGCGGATTATCTGTTTGATCTGGCTGGCGATCCCAACGGCACGGATCCCGTTGATCCCGACCCGGTCGATCCGGATCCTAAGCCCGAGCCGAAGCCGGATAATGCCTACTATTCTGTGTTTTCCTCGGATACGACGACTGTTGCCCCCGGCGTGACACAGACGATCAATTACGCACTGACCAAGGACGACAAGCAGATCGTCTACTACATTGCCACGGCGGATATCGCCCGGGAGGATGTGAGCATCCACGCCAATTATCACGACAACGATCCGAGCCAGGGCTGGGCAATGTCCCGCGTGTCCGATCAGATGGCGGCGGCTCAGAAGCGTCATTCCGATCCGTCCGATGCGGCAAACTACGTCGAGCACTACAATGCAGTGGTCGGCGTCAATGCAGACTTTTATAACATGACGACCGGCGCTCCCGGCGGCGCGCTGGTCATGGATGGCGTCGAGTATCACGGCGGCACCTCCGAAAACTTCTTTGCGATTCTGAAGGATGGAACCGCCATGATCGGCGGGCCCAGCGATTACGCAGCTTATCAGGATCAGATCCAGGAGGCTGTCGGTGGCAGCGTTTATCTGGTCAAGGATGGAAAGCCCGTCGTGACCAGTGCGGCGGACTATTATAACAGCCGTCATTCCCGCACTTGTGTGGGTATCACTGCTGAGGGCAAGGTCATCATGATGGTGCTGGACGGCCGTCAGGAACCCTTCTCCGCCGGCGGCAGTGCTGAAGAACTGGCACAGATCATGCTGGACGCAGGCTGTGTGACTGCAATCAATCTGGATGGCGGCGGTTCCACTACCTTCGTAGCGAAGCAGGAAGGCAGCAATACGCTCACGGTTGTGAACCGTCCTTCGGATGGTTATGAGCGTTCCGTTAGTTCCTCTCTGATGGTGGTCTCTACGGCTCCTGTCTCCACGGAGTTCGATCATGCCCTGATCACCTCTGCTTACGATTACTTGACGAGCGGCGCCACGGTTCGTCTGGTTGCTTCCGGTGTCAGTGTGTCCGGCAGCGCTGCGGAACTCCCTGCCAATCTTACATGGAAGTCCGCAGATGAAACCATCGGTACCGTCTCTGAAGATGGTGTTTTCACCGCCGTCAAGAAAGGCAGCGTGGAAATTCAGCTCCTGTCCGGTGACACGGTGATCGGCAGCAAGACGCTTACTGTGGTCGAGCCGAATGGACTGAAATTCTCCAAAACGAGCATCAACGCCATTTACGGAGACTCGGTGCGCCTTCCTCTGGTTGCAACCTATAACGAGAATCCCGTCGCTGTATGCGCGGGCGATATCACATTTGAACTGAGCAACAGCGCAGCAGGTACTGTGGAAGCTGCGAACAATGGCTTTGCCTTTACCGGCAGCGAGGGATCCGGTCTGCGCAATGTGACCATTACGGCTATGATCACGCGGGACTATTCCATCAGTGCCACGATCAAGGTCGCCATGTACAGTGCCAATCAGGCGATTTTCGACTTTGACAACGCCACAGGCGGCGACAGAACCTTCGCATGGACAAGAGAAGTCTCCAACGCGGAATATCTCCCCGGCGGCGACGGCGAGACAGACCGCTATCATGTGATCGATCCCAGCCAGCCCATGAACGTCACCTATGTCTTCGGACTGGATATGATGACGATCAAGATGCCTGAAAAGCTGAAGCCGCTTCTGTCCATGGTTGCTGGCGGCGATATTTCCGGCATCACGGCCTGGGACCTGCTGCTCCAGCTGGCAGAGCGCGTCAGCCCGAAGACCGAGGTGACGGTGAAGTTCCAGTTCGACCAGAATGTCGATGTGGACATTTCCAACCTGACGGTGTCGAATGATTATTTCCGTCTGACGTCCGCATCCATGGACGAGAATAATCTGCTCACGGTGAAGTGCAATTTCATCAAGCAGAGCCAGGCCATTGATCCTGAAACGGCCAACCCCATCTGCATTCTCAGTGGTGTAAAGATGACCGCTAAGAACGGCGCGAATCAGACGCTGACAATTACGAACGCTGGTTCGATCGGCTATGATATCTATCTTGGCGCAAACGCGCTCTACAGCATGGCCAAGCAGACCTCCTTCCAGGAGCAGTATGGGATCTATCCCTATGAGGAGCCGGAAAATGTCACACATCCTAAGGGCGGCCATTTTTACTGCGAATCGTATCAGAAATTTACGGATAAGTTCATTCTGGATGGCACAGTCTGGTCCGGCTGGAAGCAGATCAACGGCGCAACCTACTACTTTGTGGATAACGTCGCTGTGAAGGGCGTTCACAAGGTCCCTGGTCTCAACGATGAAAGCAACGAGTATTTCTACCAGTTCAATGAGACGACCGGTGCTTGCGAGGGTAAGGTCACAGGCCTGTTCGAACTTGACGGCGCACGGTATTACGCCATCAACGGTGTGGCCAAGTCTGGCTGGTGGAACCTTACGGATGCCGACGGCAGCAGTGCCTACTACTTTTTCAGCACGAAAACGTTCCAGGCTGTTGACGGAAACCAGAAGATCGACGGATATAATTACGTATTCAGCAATCACAAGCTGGTTCGCGGCGACTTCGTGAAAGATGCCGGCGGTACGCACTATCGTTGGGCCGGCGAGTGGATGTGCAACAAATGGCTGGAGCTTGACGGCAAAAAGTATTACCTGGGCTATGGCCCGAATGGTTATGTCCAAACGGGTATCTTCCATATCTACGAGTATCCTACCCGTTATGCCGCTGACGAAAACGGCGTCTGGCAGGAGCATCTCACTGGCCTGTTTGATTACAAGGGGGAGACATACTACTGTGTCGCGGGTATCATTCAGGAAGGCGCTGGTCTTGTGCGCATCGATGGTGATTACTACTACTTCAGAACGTCTACCAGCACAGCGGTGAAGGCGCGTGCGTATTGGATCACGGTCACGAACGGTTTGCTGCCCGCAGGACAGTATACCTTCGACGCTGATGGTAAGATGGTCAACCCGCCCATCGTTACGCCTGATCCCGATCCCAGCCCGGAACCGGGAGTGAAAAACGGCATTGTTGCCGAGAATGGAAGCCTGTACTACTATGTGGACGGCGTCCTGACCGGCGCGGGGCTCATTCGGTTGAACGGTGATTACTATTATGTAAAAACCTCCAACTGTGAGGTCGTTCACGGCAGAAGCTATTGGGTCACTGATACCAACGGCCTTCTTCCCGCCGGTCCGTATACGTTTGGCACGGATGGTAAGATGATTAATCCTCCGGTCGTGGATCCCACTCCTGATCCTGACCCCGAACCCGAGCCCACCCCCGACCCCGATCCGACTCCGGATGTAAAGAGCGGCATTGTTGCCGAGAATGGAAGCCTGTACTACTATGAGGACGGCGTCCTGACCGGCGCGGGGCTCATTCGGTTGAACGGTGATTACTATTATGTAAAAACCTCCAACTGTGAGGTCGTTCACGGCAGAAGCTATTGGGTCACTGATACCAACGGCCTTCTTCCCGCCGGTCCGTATACGTTCGATGCAGACGGCAAGATGGTCAAATAACCAAAAGACCCATGGGGTATGGTGATTTTAGCGCCATACCCCATGGAAGATACGAATACGAAAAGGAGTACGTATTGCTTGATCTTGTATTTATCTGGCTGAAGGAGCATTCACTGATCGTGCTCCTGCTTCTGGGAACTATCTTCAATGTGTTCTGGCTGTACAGGATGCGGCGGCAGCTCCAAATGAAATGGTATGCCGTACTGATCCTTTCGGTATTGCATACTGCGATCGGCGTATGCAGTGTGAAAGTCTTTGCTTTTCTGGAAAGCGGCGACATAGGAAACATGAGCCTGTTTGGTGGTGTGTTTTTTATGCCGGCAGCCTACTGGCTGGGAGCTAAGCTCACCAAGCGTCCCTACTACAAAGTGTGTGATGTGTTTACTCCGTGTATGCTTTTTACACTGATGTGTGCTCGAATCAACTGCATCGTCTCTGGATGCTGCTCTGGCTTAGTTATACCGGGAACACACGTTCACTTCCCAACAAGGGAACTCGAGATCCTCTATTATATTGTGATGCTGATTCTGCTCATCCCCAGAGTGAAAAAGAGCAAGAACCCCGGCAGCATTTACCCGTTATATATGGCATCCTATGGAGCGTTCCGCTTCATTGATGAATTCTTCCGGACGTCCTCTACGGGGATGCTGTTCCACCTCTCTCATGTCTGGGCAGCCATCGCATTTGCGGCGGGACTCAGCATTTATATAGAATCAAGCATGAAAAATAAAAAAGGAAAGAAGGTAACAAAGAAATGAAGGGGACAATCAAGCGGTTTACTTCCCTCATGCTGGCGTTGCTAATGACACTGGCATTATTGCCTATGGAAGTATTGGCAGCTGAGAATGTTTCGGATTTCACACAACTCACAGAATTGACAAGCGAAGCTCAAATAGCTTCAACTCCTGCAATTCAGCCATTGGCAGACGCGGCCACAGCTGTGCCGGCGACATTTTCTGTGGGCAGCCAAACCTATTCGGATCTGAATGACGCTATTACAGCGGCTCAGTCCGGCACGGATAAGACCATTGTTGTAGCAACGGATGGCTCACTGTCCGGCAGCTATACCATCCCCGCCGGTGTTACGCTGCTGGTGCCGTTCGATGATGCTAATACACTGTACAAGGAAACACCCACGGCAACCAGAAAGGCGGCAGCGGCCAAAGCATACCGCAAGCTGGTGCTGGCTGCCGATGCGGCTCTGACGGTGGAGGGCGCCATCAGCGTTGGTGGTCAATACTACTCTGCTGGTGGCAGTCAGATTGGAGGAATGGTTGGCAATTATGGTCACCTCTGGCTGAACACCGGCGCTGCGATCACCGTAAAGAGTGGCGGTGCGCTGTATGCGTGGGGCTTTGTCTCCGGCAACGGTGCAGTCGCCGCTGAGAGCGGTGCCAAGGTATATGAGTGGTTCCAGATTGGCGACTTCCGCGGTGGACGTGCAACAATGTGCATGGGCAACAATGTATTTCCTTTTTCCCAGTATTTCATCCAAAACATTGAGTCTCCTTTAACCATTTATTCAGGTGCCGAAGAAATTCTCTATACAGATATCTATGCAAGTGACAGCCAAAATGGTGCTTCTGTCACCTTTATCGGAAACAGCGGCATGTTTAAGGTGCTTTCCGGCAGCCTGACAAAGCAGTACGACGCTGCCCAGGATCGCATGGTTTACACAGTAGACGGAAAGGCAGAGTTGAACAGTTTGAGTATCAACTCTGGTGCACTTAGAGTAGATTCTTCCGAATATGTATTGCCCATCACCAACAATATGACCCTGCACATCACGCCGCGCAGCAGCATCACCACCAACCAGGACATTGCGCTCCTGCCCGGCGTGCAGGTATATGTGGACAAGGCGGCGGAGCTGACGATCGCTGCGCGCAAGAAGGCGTATATCTACGACAGCGACCAGTGGACGGACCAGAATTATGTCAATCCCAACGCGAAGTTCAAATCCGTGTTATATTCTCCCACGAAAAGCTATACGCGAACCAATGCCGATCTGGTGGACGCCCTTGTGGATGTCAACGGCACGCTCATTGCGGCCGGCGCGATCTACACCACAAAAAGCGGTGCGGACGTATGCTCCAGCCAGAAGACCGGCCGCTATATTATGAAGGCAACCTCTGGTACCGAGACAATCACCTATCAGTATACACAAAGCGGCTCGAACGTAACTTCTCATGATATCGGTATCGACCCGATCAGATTGAAAAATGACGACGGAAGCTATACGGACACCAAAGGTGCGGCGCAGGATCAGTATAACTTCGAGGTTGACAAGTGGCTCAAGTGCCAGCGCCTTCTGGTGATCTTTGATCCGAACTACACCGGCGCACCGGAGATCGAGGTGCAGAAGGTCGCGCCCTCCACGGATACGCCGCTACTCTCCAACCCGTTCACCCGCGAGAACTATACGTTTAACGGCTGGAATACCGCAGCCGACGGCAGCGGCACCTCCTATGCAGATGGCGACAACATCACCCTGACGGCGGACACCACCCTCTACGCCCAGTGGCGCTGCAGCCATGCGAGCACTGAGGTGAGAGGTGCCAAGGGCGCCACCTGCACAGCGCCCGGCTACACCGGCGACACCTACTGCACCGTCTGCAACGAGATGGTGAAGAAAGGCGAGGTCATCCACGCCAAGGGACACACCGAGGTCATTGACCCGGCCGTCGAGCCTACCTGCACCGCGCCCGGCAAGACCGCAGGCGCGCACTGCTCTGTCTGCGGAACGGTTATCAAAGCGCAGGAAGAGATTCCCGCCAAGGGCCACAGATGGAATGAGGGCGAGATCACGACCGCCCCTACCTGTGAGAACGCCGGTGTCAAGACCTACACCTGCACAGTTTGCAATGCAACCAAGACCGAAGCAATCAGCGCGACCGGCCACACGCCTGTTCAGATCCCCGAAAAACCGGCCACCTGCACCGAGCCCGGCCATAAGGCCGGTACGAAGTGCTCCGTTTGTAAGGCAATCCTCTCCGGTATGGAAGAAATCCCTGCGACCGGCCACACAGAAGTAATCGATGCAGCAAAGGCTCCGACCTGCACGAAGACTGGTCTGACCGAGGGCAAGCACTGCTCCGTCTGCAACGAAGTCCTTGTTGCGCAGGAAGTGATCCCCGCCAAGGGACATACCGAGGTCATTGATCCGGCAGTTGAGCCGACCTGCACCGAACCCGGCAAGACCGAGGGCAAGCACTGCTCTGTCTGCAACGAAATCCTCGTTGCGCAGGAAGTGATCCCCGCCAAGGGACATACCGAGGTCATTGACGCAGCAAAGGCTCCGACCTGCACCGAGCCTGGCCTGACGGAAGGCAAGCATTGCTCTGTTTGCAACGAAGTTATTGTTAAACAGGAAGTGATCCCGGCTACCGGTCACAAGCCGGAGATTCGCAATGCGGTCGAAGCAACGCTTACAACACCCGGTTACACCGGCGATACGTATTGCACGGTTTGTAATGAGCTTATCGCAAAAGGCGAAGTGATCCCGTGCCCGACCGGCTGGCTTGAGAGCGAGCAGGGCAGACAGTACTACAAGGACGGCGAACTGCAAAAGACCGGTTGGACCGTCATTGACGGCAATACCTACTATCTGGACACCGAAACCGGATATGCGGCTACCGGAATCACGACACTGGTCCCCGATGGAGCAACGGAAGAAGCCCGCTGCGTCTTTGACGGCAAGGGTGTGTTCCAAAAAGATGTTACCGGTGTTTACAGCGTCGGAGCGGACACCTATTGGCTCAACAGCGGCATCATCGAGGAAGAAGCCGGCCTGAAGCGCGTTGTCAAGGAGGACGGCGAGGTCAACTATTACTACTTCGGCGAGGATGGTAAGGCAGTCAAGAAGACAGGGGAAATCGAAGAGTATGTTGTTGAGAAGAACAATGGGTACGACCTGCCAGAAGGCAACCGTTATTGCTTTGATGAGAACGGTGTGATCGTGCATTTTTCCGGTTGCCCCAATGGGATCTATCGAGATAACGCGTCCTGCAACTACTACTATTGCGTTGATGGCGTCATTATCGCAAACGGCCTGATGAAGATTGACGGCAATTACTACTATGCCAGAACTTCGAACGGTGCGTTTGTCTGCAACCGAACCTACTGGATCACCAAGACAAATGGCCTGCTGGACGCGGGCATCTATACCTTTGATGACGCTGGTAGGATCATTTTCCCTGAGAAGCCGAAAAACGGCATTGTTGCCGAGAATGGAAGCCTGTACTACTATGAGAATGGCGTCCTGACCGGCGCGGGGCTCATTCAGTTGAACGGTGATTACTATTATGTAAAAACCTCCAACTGTGAGGTCGTCCACGGCAGAAGCTATTGGATCACCGTGACCAACGGTTTGCTGCCCACAGGACAGTATATGTTTGCCGATAACGGAAAACTGATTCGGTAAACCAATCCCATGCAGATTGCTTTATGCGTGAGCATTTGCTCACGCATAAAGCAATGCTGCTGCGCATTTGCGCACGGCAGAGACTCGCGTCGCAGATACAGACGCGGTCATTTGAAGAATCTTTCCACCGAGGCACAGTGCTGCGGTTTGATGTTAGCGGCTGCATACTGTGGGGGGGAGACCAGAGTCATACCGACCATGAAAAAAATTCTAATCGTAAATAACAACATGAAAATTGGGGGCGTGCAGAAAAGCCTGTGTAACCTCTTGTGGTCGGTTGCCGACCAATATGACATCACGCTGTACCTGTTTGCACCGATCGGCGCATATATGCATGACATCCCGCCGCAGGTGCATGTGCTGTCGTGCGATTCGTTGTTTCGCTATCTTGGCACAAGTCAAAAAGACTGTTCCACGCATTGGCGTGATTATTTCATACGCGGTATCTTAGCCTGCGTTTGCAAGCTGTTTGGACGAAAGGCGATTCTACCGCTCTTACTGCGCAGTCAGGAGCAATTGCAGACGCATTATGACTGCGCAATTTCCTATTTGCACAATGGAGCTCCGCACCGCTTTTATGGCGGTGTTAACGAGTTCGTACTGAAAAGAGTCAGCGCTGAGCGTAAAATCGCGTTCCTGCACTGTGATTATATGCAATGCGGCGCCAACTGCGAGGAGAACAACGCCGCCTACAAGGGATTCGATACAATCGCTGCGTGTTCGCGGGGGTGTCGCAGCGCTTTTATCCGTGCGATGCCGGAGCTGGCGGAAAAGTGCCGGATAGTGCCGAATTTCCACCAATACGAGAAAATTCGCGCCCTTGCAGCCCAAGCTCCGTACTGCTATGCCGATGGGCAGCTTCATGTGCTCATGGTCGCGCGCCTTGCGCATGAAAAGGGCGTCGACCGCGCCATCCGCGCCCTTGGTTATGTGCGTGCGCAGGGTATTTCGGTGGTTTTACATCTGGTCGGAAACGGCCCAAAGGAGCAGGAACTGCGTACCTTGTCGCACGCTCTGGGACTTGACGATGCAGTGCTGTTTCACGGAGACCAGGCGAATCCATATCGATTTATGCGCAATGCAGATCTGCTGCTAATCACTTCTTATCACGAAGCGGCGCCCATGGTAATCGACGAAGCCCGGTGCTTGGGACTTCCCGTGCTAAGTACCGCTACCACATCTGCACAAGAAATGATTATAGATCGCGGGTGTGGCTGGGTTTGTGACAATTCGCAGTTTTCGATTAATCATTCTTTGGAAGCGGTCCTTCAAAATCAAAGCGGACTGGAACATGTTCGTTCGCTAATTCGATTTTCCGACGTAGGCAACAAGAAGGCGATGGATCAGCTATGTGAGCTGATAGGGAAATAAAATGATACAAAAGAAATTAGTTCTGGATCGGCTGCAGTATCCAATACCGGGCATATGCGCGATCCTGACGCTTATTTACTTATCTCCGTTTGTGGGTGCGTGGTTAAATTATCTGGCATTCTCACTGTGTATATATCGCTTGGCAAAATATGATGTGCGTACCTTCAGCATTGATTACTGCTGCTTAATCAGCGTGGCGGCAGTTTTTGTTCTTCCGAGCGGCATCTCTTTTGTTGTTGTACTATGCCTGATTGCAGAAGTTTGGTTTGTTATTCGCGATGGACTTGCTATTAACAGTGCTTTGGCGCTCTTGGTGCTGCTGGTGTGCTACCTTTTGCTGCGGATGCAGTTTGCGGTCAGTGATTTTCTGCTTTGTGTGAGTCAGTTTATTATCATATATCTGATGCTCTCGTTTCTGGATGCGCAGACAATAGTCTTAGATATAGAATCATTCATAATCAACATGGTGGTATCCTCTGCATATGCTTTGCTGCTCCGAAAAACTCCTGCGATAACCCACATGACCGGGGCGGAAGTGGCGGCGTACTATGGCAGTAGCCTTACACGTTTTAAGGGGCTGTTTCGTGACCCTAATTACTATATGTCTCTTGTGATCATGGCCATTGTTTTATTGACACTGCTCTATATCAAAAAATACACATCCAGACGTGCATTTTTGTTGAGCATTGCGTGCATGCTTTTGTTTGGCGCATTGACCTATAGCAAAACCTTTATACTTCTGCTGGGGTTATACTGGCTTTTATGCCTTTTTTATTTGATCCGGGGCAAACGATATTTGCTTGCATTCATCTACATTTTCGCTACAGCATTTTTGGCAGTTATCCTTTCAGATACACTGTTCGCAACGACGCTCTATCGGCTCACCAGTGCTTCGTCTGTAAGGGAATTGACAACGGGACGCTCCATCTTGCTTGAAATGTATGGGCGCGAAATTATATCATCTCCCGATATTCTGCTTTTCGGTAATGGGATGTCTGCTCAACTGCTAAAAAAGGGGACACATAATTTGTTCCTGGAAATTCAGTATTATGTTGGATTGACCGGCCTGATCCTCTACCTTCTTTATTTTGGAATTCTGACTGCTCAGGTACAGAAAAAGTATGCAGCAGGCAATGCGGCTGCCAGACTATTCAGCTACGCCCCGTTGATCGTGTTCATTGCTGCATTCTGCTCATTGCAGGGGATGTTTTCTGTATCCGTGTATACTTTGCTGTATCTCTCTATCATTTCCATTGGTATTGCGCAAAATGACTGCACAAAGGGGAAGGGGGCACTGAAATAGCATGAAACTTTCTTATATAGTCGGATGCCTGATTTACCGTGTCATTGGCAATCACCTGCCGAAATCCGACGCTCGGATCAAACTTGGCGGAAAGCGGGTTCGTGTATTTGCCGCTAAGTTAATGCTTACAAAAGTAGGGAAACACGTCAATGTCGAAAGAGGCGCACATATTTCGCACACAACAGAGATTGGAGATTATTCGGGTATTGGAGAGAATTGCAGACTTTACGGGTGGGTTGTTATTGGTGATTATGTAATGATGGGCCGTGAGTGCTTTATTTACACCTATAATCACGAGACATTACGAACAGATATTCCCATGCAAGAACAAGGTGGAACGGCTGAGAAAACGGTCTCTATTGGCAACGATGTCTGGATCGGGAGTCGTGTCACAATATTACCCGGTGTAACCATTGGGAATGGAGCCGTTATTGGAGCGTCTTCAGTAGTAACAAAAGATGTTCCACCTTATGCTGTCGCTTGTGGCAACCCAGCAAAAGTGGTGAAATACAGGGAAACTAATATATGAGAGTTAGGAAAGGAATAATGCCAGATGGCTCATTTTGAAAACAAAACACTCCTGATTACCGGTGGGACAGGTTCTTTTGGCAACGCTGTTCTTAATCGCATCCTTTCCACTGACATTGGTGAAATCCGTATTCTTTCCCGAGATGAGAAAAAGCAGGATGATATGCGCCACGAGTATCAAGCGAAGATGCCTGCGGTTTCCGGGAAGATCAAGTTTTACATAGGAGATGTACGGGACTATAACTCAATTGTCAGTGCATTTCGAGGCGTGGATTATGTGTTCCATGCTGCCGCTCTTAAACAGGTGCCATCTTGTGAATTCTACCCAATGGAAGCTGTGAAAACGAACATTCAGGGATCAGACAACGTGATTTCTGCCTGTGTAGAAAACCATGTACAGAAAGCGATTTTCCTTTCTACAGATAAGGCAGCCTATCCCATTAATGCGATGGGCATGACGAAAGCTGTTATGGAAAAGAATGTGATTGCTCGTTCCCGGCAGATGTTGCCGGGAGACCCGATTTTGTGCCTTACCCGATATGGGAATGTAATGGGTTCCCGTGGCTCAGTCATTCCGCTTTTTTGTGAACAAATCGACGAAGGCAAGCAGCTTACGATCACAAATCCCGAAATGACCCGTTTTATGATGACCCTGAATGATGCGGTGGATTTGGTACTCTATGCATTCGAGCATGGTCAGCAGGGAGATTTGTTCGTACAGAAAGCCCCAGCCGCAACGATTGAAACACTGGCACAGGCTATTTTAGAGCTAAAGCACGCAAATGTTGACGTTACAACGATCGGAACGCGCCACGGTGAGAAGCTGTATGAAGTGCTGGTAACATCAGAGGAGATGCTGCGCGCGGAAGACCTGCCGGGCTTCTTCCGTATTCATGCAGATAACCGGGACCTCAATTATGACAACTATTTCAGCAAGGGAACAAAGGGCCTGGAAGCAATGAAACAGTACACTTCTCATAACACCCAGCGGTTAGACGTGGCGGGTATGAAGCAGTTGCTCTTGAAACTTAAGCTGTTTGGGGGCCGATACTAATGAAAATACTTACTTGGGACTCTGCCCTTTTGCCGTATGGGCGTGTGCTTGCCCTCAACACATATGGAACGAATTCCCTTACACGCAACTTTATGAGCATGTAAAAAGGTGGGGAAACATTGAGCAAAGTATTATTGTTTTCACATAGCGGTTTTTCCAACGAAAATGCAAATGGGATCACAATGAAAAACCTGCTTTCTGCATGGAGTAGTGATGAGAAGGCAGAGTTCTATTGTGATGTCCAGCCACCGGATTTTACCGCAGCAGATAATTATTTCCGTGTGACAGATATACAAATGTTAACAGCATTTGTAGGGAAAAAGACTGTTCATATTTTCAGCGCCAATACTGAGGATGCGAAAGCCGTAAAAACTCAGACTACAGATGAATGTGGGAATGAACGTGCGCGCCGAATTCCTCCGTGGTTAAAAAAGAGGAAATACAATTTCGGGCTGAAGTGGCTGCGGGAGATTTTGTGGATCATTAGTCCGTGGGGACACCACAAGCTGGATGAATGGATTAAGCAAATCTCACCGGATGTTCTGGTGTATATGGTGGGAGAGAGCATTTTTATGGACAGGCTTGTTTTGCGGGTATGCAGAATGACACAAAAGCCCCTGGTCCTTTATAATGGAGAAGCCTATCGAATCATTGACTGCCGCGAGCGGCACGGACTTGAGCGCATTTATTACCGTTCTTGCCAGAAATACTATGTACAGTTGGCGAAAGAAGCCAGACTTGTGATATATAACAGTGAGATGCTAAAGCAGAACTACGAAAACAAGTATGTTTTCTTCGGTGAGAGCGTCGTGGCATATAACAGTGCGGAAAGCAACTTCTCGGAATATTGTCCGAATGAAAAGCTAAAGATCACCTACTTCGGTAACCTGGGGGTTGGAAGAGTGGACTCCCTTTTGCAAACTGCAGATGCGCTAACGGAAATTGACCCGTCCTGTGTGATTGATGTTTATGGAAATGCACCGGATGGTGAGCTGGAAAAACTCAGTGCACATCCAGGGACTATTTACCATGGATTTGTTTCTGCGGAGCAATTGCATGAGATCATTGATGCCTCAGACATCTTGCTGCATGTTGAGAGCTTTGATCCGGCGTATATTGATAAATTGAAATATGCCTTTTCAACGAAGATTGCCCAATGCTTCTGCGCAGGCAGATGCTTGTTTTCATATGCCCCCAAAGGCACCGCATCAACACAGTATTTGCTGTCTACGGAAAGTGCGGTTGTGGCGGCAGCCCCCGATGAGCTGAAAAACGGTCTTGCCCTGATAATAAACAACAAAGAAATCCGCACGGAATACGCCAAACGAGCAAAAAGGCTTGCCACACAAAAGCATGATATGGCATCGGTTTCACGTCAAATTAAGGATCAGGTCGGAGTGATTTTAAGGAATGAAGCAAATGGCAGCAGGAATATTAGGGAGAATTGAGTGGTTCCAGAACCATAATTTCAGCATTGTTCAGCAACTTAAAAAATATTATAAACGGAAAAAATTCCAAAAATATGCACGGATTCATCAGGATTTGTCTTTATGCGCCAGATCTGACTGCTGGGCCGACAAGCCGGGGCTGATCACCATCGGCGCGCAGTGTGAGATTTTTGGCACGCTGTATTCAATGGGAGATGGCCGGATTAGTATCGGGGATCATACATGTATCTATGAACGATCAATTATCGGTAGCGCAAATAAAATAGAAATCGGTAATTGTGTGATAATTTCCAACCAGGTACACATTTATGATAATAATAATCACCCGACCGATCCGGTGGTCAGGGAGAAAATGTGTATGGAGGGTTTTCACACGGATGCATGGCGATGGACACATTCTGATTCAAAACCCATTACTATTGAAGATAACGTGTGGATTGGAGAAAATGCGGCTATATTGAAAGGCGTTCAAATCGGCCGAGGCTCCATTATTGCCCGCAACGCAGTCGTTACCAAAGATGTGCCGCCATATACGATCGCAGCAGGAAACCCGGCAAGAATCGTAAAGGACATCCCCCATGAAGATCAATAATTTTTCCCTTCAGGGCGCATCTCTGGATGGCATAATACTTAGCGCTGTTAAAATTGTGACAATGGGATTGGGCCTTATTACAACACGCCTTCTTTCCCAATATCTGAGCATTTTTGATTACGGAACCTACTCACTGATTCAACTGGTCGTATCATCAACAGTCTCCATCACAATTTTGGGAATGATGGATGGCATAAACTATTTTTTCTGCAGCGAAAAAGATGAAGGAAAACGAGACGCCTATATCGCAACCATTTATCTGCTTCAGTTTTCTGTCAGCCTGCTTGCCGGTTGTGTGATTGTATGCGCAGGTGGTCAAATCTGTCTTTACCTTGGAACAGCTGAGGCAAGAAGATTGATGATTTATGCAGCTGTTTTGCCATTCCTGCAGAACATCCTGTCCATGACGCAGGTTTTGATGCTTTCTGTTGGAAAGGCAAAAGTTTTAGCGGTCAGGAATCTGGTGATTTCTTTGCTGAGGCTTCTGATTGTGATCCTGGTCATTGTTTTTGTTGGGAGTGTCGGAATCATTCTCTTCATGACATGTATTCTGGATGCAGCGCAGATCATCGTGTTCTTCTTCATGCTCAAAAAAAGCGGATGCATTGTTCACCTTCGGAAAGCTTCGATACAGTTGCTGAGACCAATCATCCATTATTGCCTCCCGATGGCTGTTTATACAGCGCTGAACACCATCAACAGAGACTGCGATAAATACATTATTGCTGCAATGACAAACACGGAGACCTTGGCTGTATATACAAATGCATCAAAGAAATTACCCTTTGACCTGATTACCAGCTCCTTTATCACGGTTCTCCTCCCCAAAATTACACGCTTGATATCCAATAAAGAAGAACAGGAAACAGTCAAAGTATATCGTGCATTCCTGGAATTTTCTTATAGCTCAACGATCATTTTAGCGTGTGGTGCCATAGCAGCGGCACCTCAATTGATGAATCTTCTTTATACTGAAAAATATCTGAGCGGCATCAGTATCTTTGTAGTCTATATTCTTGTGGATATCATGCAGTTTACAAATATCACCTTGATTCTGAGTGCCTCGGGAAAGACAAAAACGCTAATGCTTCTATCCGGCGGTTCCATTGTGCTGAACATTGGAATGAATTTTTTGCTTTTCCATTTGCTCGGGGTTATCGGCCCGGCCATAGCGACACTTTTAATTACATCATTGACTGGGGCGGCAATCCTTTACTTCAGCGCGAAAAAACTGGGTACAAGAATAACTGGCTTCTTTGATTTCCGTTACCTAATTCGTCTTTTGGCAGAAAATATTGCCGCAGTTACTGTTCTGGCCTGTCTCAGGAATCTTCTGGAATCTGCGGGATTGAACAATCTTCTGATTCTTCTCCTGATTTGTGGCACGTACTATGTGATCCTGCTTGCCCTAAATAAGAAAAGACTGATTGTGAATTTGAAAGAAATCGGCTGACTGTGGAAGAAATGAAACAGCTGCTGCTGAAGCTGAAACTGTTCGGAGGAACTTGCTAATGAACGTATTGATTACCGGCGCAAACGGATTTGTTGGGAAAAATCTGACGCAGCGTCTGTATACGCTCAGGGACCACAGAGACAGGACGCGACCGACTTTACAAATAGAGGAGATCTTCCTGTGTACACGGGAAACCGCTCCTGGTGTATTCACGGAATATTGCCGGAAAGCGGATTTCGTGGTCCACCTGGCTGGTGTGAACCGGCCCCAGGATCCGGGAGAATTTGCAGCCGGAAACACGGACTTCACCCGTACCCTGTTGGAGATGCTTCGGGAAAGCGGCAACCGCTGCCCAGTGCTGCTCTCCTCCTCCATTCAGGCCAGCCTGACCGGACGATATGCCGAAAGTCCCTATGGGCAGTCCAAAAAAGCGGCGGAGGAACTGCTCCTCGCTTACGGCAGAGAAACCGGTGCAAACGGGATGATCTATCGTCTGCCGAACCTGTTTGGCAAGTGGTGCCGCCCCAACTACAATTCGGTGGTGGCAACCTTTTGCCATCATATCGCGCGGGATCTGCCGATCACCGTTTCAGACCCGGCAGTCGAATTGGAACTGGTCTACATTGACGACCTGATTGACGAGATCCTGAATGCCATGGAGGGCCATCCCAACCGGACAGATGGGGCGTATTGCAGCGTTCCGGTCAGTTACCGCGTGACGCTGGGCGAGATCGTCCGTCTACTCCGAACGTTCCGGGAGCAGCCGCAGACGCTTTTGCTGCCAGAGATCCCGGATGGCAGCTTTGCAAAGAAGCTCTATAGTACCTATCTGTCCTATCTGCCGCCAGAAAAAATTGCGTTTCCGCTGAAGATGAATGTGGATGAGCGAGGCAGCTTCACGGAGCTTCTGAAGACCGCCTCCTGCGGACAGGTCTCCGTCAACATCACGAAACCGGGTGTCACCAAGGGACAGCACTGGCACAACAGCAAGTGGGAGTTCTTTATGGTCGTGGCCGGACACGGACTGATTCAGGAACGTCAAATCGGCTCAGATGAAAAGATCGAATTCGAGGTCAGCGGCGACCGGATCCAGGCTGTTCATATGTTGCCGGGCTATACCCACAATATTATCAATCTGAGTGAAACGGAAAATCTGGTGACAGTCATGTGGGCCAACGAGCAGTTTGACCCCAGCCATCCGGATACCTACTTTGAGGAGGTGTAGCAATGGGAAAGCTGAAGCTGATGACGATTATCGGTACGCGGCCGGAAATCATCCGGCTGTCCGCCACGATAAAGTGCTGCGACCGGTACTTTGAGCAGATTCTGGTCCACACCGGTCAGAACTACGACTACACCCTCAATCAGGTGTTTTTTGACGATCTTGGTCTCCGGGCACCGGACTATTATCTGGATGCCGTAGGCGATGATCTCGGAGCCACGATTGGGAATATCATCGAGAAGTCCTACAAGCTGATGGTGCGGGTCAGGCCGGATGCGGTGCTGGTCCTGGGCGACACCAACTCCTGCCTTTCTGTGATCGGCGCCAAACGGCTGCACATTCCGATTTTCCATATGGAGGCGGGTAACCGCTGCAAGGACGAGTGCCTGCCGGAGGAGACGAACCGACGCATTGTGGATATCATCAGTGATGTAAATCTCTGCTATTCGGAGCACGCGCGCCGGTATCTGATGGAGTGCGGCCTGCCGAAGGAGCGCACCTTTGTGACAGGCAGCCCCATGGCCGAGGTACTGCACGCCAATCTGGACAAGATCGAAGCGAGCAATGTCCACCAGCGTTTGGGACTGACTAAGGGGCAGTACATTCTGCTCTCGGCCCATCGGGAGGAAAATATCGATACAGACCGCAATTTTGTCCAGTTGTTCACAGCGGTCAATGCCATGGCAGAGAAGTATGATATGCCAATCCTTTACTCCTGCCACCCCAGAAGCAGAAAGCGGCTGGAGGCGACGGGATTCCAGCTGGACACCCGTGTGATCGCCCACGAACCGCTGGGCTTCCTTGATTACAACTGCCTCCAGATGAACGCTTTTGCGGTAGTTTCCGACAGCGGAACGCTGCCGGAGGAAAGCAGTTTCTTCCTGTCTGTCGGTAAGCCATTCCCGGCAGTCAGCATCCGCACCTCCACTGAGCGCCCCGAGGCGCTGGACGCGGGCTGCTTTGTACTCGCCGGAATCGACGCGGACTCCCTCCTGCAGGCGGTGGAGATGGCTGTCGGGATGCAGCGGGCGGAATGCTTTGGCACACCGGTAGCGGGGTACACTGCTGAAAACGTGTCCATGAAGGTTGCGAGAATCATTCAGAGCTACACGGGCATCGTCAATAAAATAGTTTGGAGGAAAGACGAATAAATGGCGCTTGCAGATAATCACATACACTTTTTGCTTGGAGTGGATGACGGTGCGAAAGACGAAGAAGTAATGCACGCCATTTTAGACGTGGCATAGCAAAAGGACCAAAGGGGGAGATACAAACAAGGGAGCTGTATATGGGGAAGCGCGGTGGGAAAAGGCAACTGCGTATCCCGTTCTCCGGCTTTACAACATTTGCCCGGGTGTGGCATCATGCGGGCTAAAACAAATTCGCAAATAAGGGGGGATGTCTGTGTCAGACGCCAGAGAACAACCGGCGGCGCAGCCGCAAAAAAAACGCATGAGCCGCGGAACGCGCGTGCTGGTCATCATCGTGTGTGTTCTGCTTGCCATTGCGCTGATCCTGGTCGCCACGGTGCTGATCCTGTCGGCGGTCGGCCGCAATGCGCTGACGAACGACGACGGGGTGAACATTGCCCGCGATGATGTGGAGGCGCTTGGCTCCGGCACGGTGCGTTACAACGGCCAACTCTACCGCTACAATACCGACATTGTCACGATCCTGCTCATGGGTGTGGACGAGGAGGTCAAGCAGGATACCGACGGCGTCTATGGAAACGCAAACCAGTCGGATGCGAATATCCTTGCGGTGCTCGACATGCGTAACCAGGAGCTGACGCTTGTGTCCATCTCGCGTGATGCGATGTGCACGCTTGACGTTCTTGACAGCACCGGCGCACACGTCGGCACGGCCACGGCGCAGCTGGCGCTGGCCTATTCCTACGGCGACGGAGCAGAGCGGAGCTGCGAGCTGACGAGCGCGGCCGTCTCGCGCCTGTTTTATGACCTGCCGATCCCGGCCTACGGATCGATCTATATGCAGGGTATCCGCCAGCTTGTTGACAGTGTTGGTGGCGTGACCGTTACTCCGGATGCGAGCTTTTCCGGTTTCACCGCCGGACAGGCCGTGACGCTCACCGGTCAGCGCACGGAGAATTATATCCGCTACCGCGCAGACTCGACCGAGGGCAACAACCAGCGCATGCAGCGGCAAAAGCAGGTCGTGCTCGCGCTGGTGAACAAGATGCTCGCGCAGGTCAAGGAGGACCCGGCGAGCGTGCTGGCGCTCT
>OLQT01000106.1_pt1 | contig 67226 bp, 58 predicted proteins | sample 1672651 | NCBI WGS metagenome assembly OLQT01 (sample SAMEA3136709, study PRJEB25190) | human gut metagenome | biome: human gut; feature: human-associated habitat; material: faeces | place: Austria | collected 2013 | reverse complement strand
GCTTTTTATAACAGACATAAACTTATGTATGTGCTTAATGAATTGATTAATAAAAAGCAATTGTCAAAGAAAATTGCACTAGATGAAACATATTTGACTTATCAAGCTAAGGGGTTTGTAAACCAAAATCGTAGAGGTATAAGCAAAGATAAAATTGGTATTGCATGTGCAATAGATGAAGATGGAAATTATGTTGTACACACAGCAGACAGAGGTCGTCCCACCTCAAGCACGCTAATAGATATTTTTAAAAATTCAATATGTCCTGGATCAATTGTAATCAGTGATAGTCAAAGAAGTTATCATCAATTAATGGATGAATTGAATATAAAATGGATCAAAATACCATCTGGTGAAAAATCGAAAGATGGATATACTCTAGAAATGGTTAATCATCTTCATGATAGAATAAAAGCATTCTTCAGAGGCAAAAGAAATGTAATGACACATTATCTACAAGGTTATCTAGCATTATTTCAATATAGTGAATTACATACAATGATGATTGGTAGCGAGATGTTTCAAGATGAATTCATGAAGATTAACAATATCTTAAGTGGCATTCGAAATAAAGATATATGCCCAGAAGTCAATTTATATAAGACGTTGTATGAGTGTTGATTTTAGCTTTATATCCTAATTTATTTAATGTGTCTATTACATAAAAAAATGAAACTTATTGAAATAAGTTTCGAATTAATTCCTCCTGACTATATTTTTCCTGCATTTCTTTATCTACACTCATTAAAATAGGAGGTAGTTTTCTAAATGATTTGTAGTACTGCAAAATTAAAGATAATGCGAAAAAAGGTGCCCATTCAATAAGTGTCATATTGTCTTTTGGCTCTAAAAGAAATCCATCTTTTAAGACTTTACAATTTAAGGCGTATTCCAATTCATTGCCAAAATTCACTTCTAATATTTCTTCATCAAAAGAAAGAATGGGACTTAAATTGTCTAAAGGAGCATTCATACTATATTGATATGTATGTTGATCAATTTGTTTCATTACTAACGTTTTATATTTCATGCTCTTATTGTAGCTTATAATACTTTTTGTTTCTGTTAAATAATATTAACATGGTATAATCATTACGGTGATAAAATGACATTTGAACAAATGAATTTAGATAAAAATATTATACAAGCTTTACATACATTAGGCTATGAAAAACCATTACCCGTACAAGAACAAGTGATTCCCAATATTCTTTCGGGAAAAGATTGTATTGTCAAATCAAGAACGGGAAGTGGAAAAACAGCATCTTTTGCGATTCCTATTATTCAAAATCTAGAAATTGATGAAAGAAACCCACAAGCGTTGGTATTAACGCCTACTCGAGAACTAGCTTTACAGATTCAACAGGATTTTGATCGTATTGGAACCTTTAAAAAAATTAAGACTCTACCTATTTTTGGTAAGCAGCCATTTAAGTTTCAAAAGGAAGATTTGAAACAAAGATGCCATGTTGTGATTGGTACGCCAGGAAGAGTTTTAGATCATCTTCAACAACAAACACTGGATCCTTCAAAAATTAAATATGTAGTATTGGATGAAGCGGATGAAATGTTGAATATGAACTTTTTAGATGAGGTGCAAGCTATTTTAAAATACATGCCAAAAAAACATGTAACTTGTTTATTTAGTGCAACCTATCCTGCAGTGATTCAAAGAATGAGTAAGAAATATTTGTATAAACCAGCTAAAATTGATCTAACGAGTACAAATAAACCAAATATTCTAGAAGAAGCCTATCACGTCAATGAAGAACACAAAGAATTGTTCCTTCTTCATTTATTGGCATTAAAGAAACCAGAATCCTGCATGATCTTTTGTAAGACGCAGGCAAGAGTGGATGAAGTCTATGAATGTTTAGAAAAGAATCAAGTTAGTGTCGATAAGATTCACGGTGGTATGATGCAAGAAGAGCGACTATCGCATATGCGACGCTTTAAAAAAGGAAAGGTGCGTATTTTAGTTTGTACCGATGTCGCAAGTCGAGGAATCGATGTTTTTAAAGTGGAGATGATCATTAACTATGATATGCCAAGTCCTGTTGAAACATATACACATCGTATTGGTCGTAGCGGAAGAGTGGATGAACAAGGCTTAGCTATAAGTTTAGTCAATGAATATGATGGAATTCGAAAAGAAAAACTAGAAGAATATCTAGGTTATAACTTGCCATTTAAAGAAGAGGGTGAAGTCTATTTAAGTGATTTAGATGTTTTAGATTCATTAAAAGAATCCAATCGTGTGGTGGTCGATAAATCAAAAGATTTAAGAAAGGGTATCACTAAAATCTATTTGAATGGAGGAAAAAACAAGAAGATTCGTCCTGGCGATATTGTAGGGGCTATCTGCGAAATTGATGGTGTTACGGTCGATGACATTGGTGTGATTCAAGTGCAGGATCATCAATCGTATGTGGATATCTTAAATGATAAGGGAAAACTTGTATTAAAGAATCTAAAAACAATTAAAGGCAAAACATTGCGTATTCAAAAGGCAAAAAATGGATTTGGTCACTAGATCAGATCCATTTTATTGTACATTACTAAAATACGTGATTTGCACGTAAATGGGGAGTGAACTTCAGAAAATGAATTGAAATTTAGTAATAATATAATGGTTATCAGTGATATTTGTAGATGTGATAAATCATTTTTTTGATTTATACATCTATTTTCAAATGAATAAAAAGAGTTCAAAATAGTTTTTAATAGAGCTATTTTGGACTTTTTCTATGGTTTATAAATATTGTGGTTGTCTTTATGTTGAAATGTTATAACAATTGATTTATAATATAATTGAATGTTATAACAATTAAATGGGAGGCAATTATGGAAATTAAAGACGCAAAAGTATTTCATGATTATTTAAATGGTGTAATTGAAGGTGAGGATGTTAAGAAGAGTACAAAATTGTATTCGAATGCTAAAACATTCTATTCAAGTGTGGATCCAAGTGTTTCAGATGATCAAATTATGTATGAAGTATATTCCTATGAACATGATGGGTTGTGTTATGGATTGACTGTGATGCAGCCAGTATGCGTGAATGGGGAATGTAATGTAACGCGTGGACATTTCCATGAAAATTTAGATTGTGATGAAATTTATTGTGGCATGGGTGGTGAAGGTCTTCTTTTATTGATGGATGAAGATTATCATTGTCATGCTGAAAAAGTAAAAGTGGGAAGTGTTCACTATATTAATGGTCATTTGGCGCATCGCCTTGTGAATACGGGAAATAGTGAATTAAAAGTGCAATGTATGTGGCCAAGCAATGCGGGTCATGATTATAAGCGTGTAGAAGAGCATCCTTTTACGGTAAGAGTGTATAAGGAAAATGGTGAATTGAAAGTGGAGGAAGAATGAGTTATTTAAATTTTAAATCGGAATATGATCGTTTTCCTAAGACGACAATAAAGAATCATAGAGCGTTTCATGGATATGATGCAATCTATCAGGAGTTAAATAAGAAAATTAATAATAGGAGTGTTGTAGTCTTTGATTATTATCCAGGTGTAGATGAAAAGGAAGTCTATGAATTGATTAAACGCTTCAATTTTTCTTTGGAAATCAATATGTATGATATCTTTAAAGATGGCAAAACCATGACCGAACAAATGAAATATAATCTAACGGATGATCGTGTGTTTGGCAAGATGTATTATGGCAATCTTGTGGATTTTATAGATGAAGAAAAGCTAGAAGAAGCTAAAAATAAGGTGGAGGAACATCATGGTTCTACTATCATTTATGGAGTTGGAGCTGGCTTAGTAAGTCATGGCGATTTGTATATCTACTTTGATATGGCACGTTGGGAAATTCAATTGCGTTATCGTAAATCTATGCCAAATTATAATTGTGATAATTATGATGAAGATATCTTAAAAAAATATAAGCGTGGCTATTTTATTGAATGGCGTATTGCCGATAAACATAAGGCTGAGCGATTTAATTGTTTTGATTATGTGGTCGATACAAATAAATCAAACGATCCAAAAATGATTTCGAGTGATACGTTTATCGATAGTTTAAAACAATTAGCTCAAAAACCATTTCGTACAGTACCATACTTTGATCCAGGCGTATGGGGTGGTCAATGGATGAAGGAAGTTTGTAACTTAGATGTGAATCAGCCAAATTATGCATGGAGCTTTGATGGTGTGCCAGAAGAAAACAGTATTTTATTTGACTATGATGGAGTTACTGTAGAGCTTCCAGCTATGGATTTAGTGTTGTATCAACCAAAAGAATTATTGGGAGAACAAGTTTATTCTCGTTTTGGTGCAGAATTTCCAATTCGCTTTGACTTTCTAGATACGATGGAAGGACAAAACTTATCTTTGCAGGTGCATCCATTAACGGAATATATTAAAAAGAATTTTGGGATGAGCTATACACAAGATGAAAGTTATTATATTTTAGATGCTAAGGAAGATGCCCATGTTTATTTAGGTCTAAAAGAAGGCATTCAACCCAATGAAATGATTTCTGATTTAGAGTCTGCGCAACGTGGTGAAATTGTATTTGATGCGGATAAATATATCAATAAGTTTCCGGCAAAGAAACATGATCATTTCTTGATTCCAGCAGGAACTTGTCATTGTTCCGGAAAGAATGCGATGGTATTAGAAATTAGTGCTACACCTTATATCTTTACATTTAAATTGTGGGACTGGCAAAGACTTGGCTTAGATGGCCTACCTCGACCTATCAATATTGAACATGGAAAACATGTTATTCAATGGGATCGTACGACAAAATGGGTCAAAGAAAACTTGGTCAATGCGACGTATGAAGTAAAAGAAGAGGGAAATGATTGTAAGATCGAACATACGGGTTTACATGAACTAGAATTCATTGAAACAAGAAGATATACAATCAACAATGATTCATTGCACAAAACACATGGTACAGTGAATATGTTGAATTTAATTGATGGAAAGAGTGCCATTATTGAAGGGGATTTTGAACCTTTCATTGTGCATTATGCAGAAACCTTTATTATTCCTGCAAGTATCAAGGAGTATACAATCAAGCCTTATGATTGTGATGAAGTGAAAGTATTAAAGGCCTATGTGAGATTTTAAAGTAATGGACGTTTTTGTGACTAAAGAAAAAAGCCTGAGAGTTTATGATCTCTCAGGTTTTCTTAGCCTTTTAATGCATCTAATTCTTCTTGGGTTAACGCTCTAAATTCACCTAATGGTAAATCATTTAGTTTTAAAGGACCAAACTCAATACGTTGAAGATAGGTAACTGTGCAGTTTGCCTTCTCAAACATTCTTTTGACTTGATGGAATTTTCCTTCATGAATCGTTAGATAGGCTTTATTTGTATCTAAAATTTCTAGTTTTGAAGGGGCTGAAGTAAATTCCTCAAATTCCATAGGCTGATTAAAGAAGTCTACGGCATTTTCTGGTAAAGTTCCATCAAATTCAACATAGTATTTTTTATCTACATGTTTTTTTGGTGATAATACTTCATGGGTTAATTTACCATCGTTGCTGATGAGTAATAAGCCTTCTGTATCTACGTCAAGTCTTCCCACTGGATACAAATCGTGCCTTTGGCTTTGGACAAGTTCCATGACAGTCGGATAGAGCATATCTTCAGTGGCGCTCACATAGCCTTGAGGCTTATTTAAAATATAGTATTCGTATTCTACATAGCTTACGGGTTCATCATCTACACAAACACGATCATCTTCTTTTACGTTATAGTCTGCCTTTTTTATGGTTTCATCATTAATGGTAACCCAACCATTTTTTATTAATTTTTTAACGTCATTTCTTGTGCCAAATCCCATATGAGATAAATATTTGTCAAGTCTCATTGATAACGCCATCCTTTCGCATATTTATTTTTTAATGAGCCTTTAGAAAGTTTCGCAAAGCCTAAAGGGAAGTTATTTACGCAAACAAGTGTCCATCCAGATGTTTTTGAATCCAAATCTTTCACATCTAGAGTTTCACCTTTTAAGTATTTAATAACACGCTCATCTTCAATGGAAAAGTTTAATACATTTTTAAATTGTTCAGGACAAAGGGCAAGGGCAAGACTTTGGCTGGGTTCAAAATGTTTACCTTTAAGTTGCCCTAATAATAAGCCAGATCTTAGTACGCGATAGCCTTTATAAGCTTGAAAATCACTGTTTAACCAGATGACCTTGTCCTTTTTGACTTTAATGGTACCCTTATTTAATTTAACCAATCGTAAAAAATCAGTAACACAATCATCAAGCTTATCGCTTGGCTCCAGTTTTATTTTTTTATGTTTTGTTTCTCCATCTTTGACAAGTAAAGCTACAAAGTGACCTTCTCCCTTGATTTTATGTGGATATAAACGAACGCATTCCTCCATGTTTACACCTGGCATCATACCATCGATTTTATTAATAGGAACAAGATGTAAGTCTGGATGTTTGTCTAATACATCTTGAATAACTTCTTCATTTTCGTGAATCGAAAAAGTACAAGTGGAATATACGATAGATCCACCTGGCTTTAACATGGATATGGCCGCATTCAAAATGTTTTTTTGAATCGGCGGATAGAATGTATCATCCTTTTCAATCCAGCTTTTAATTAAATCTGGTTCTTTACGAAACATTCCCTCACCACTACAAGGGGCATCTACTAGAATCTTATCAAATGTTTCTGGGTAGTGTTCTTCCATATTTGTCAAATCTTCACTGGTTACCCAGGCATTGTCACATCCGAATAATTCAATGTTTTTTAAGAGGCCTTGGCATCTTGAAGAACTAATATCATTTGAAATTAAAAGCCCAGTATGATTGAGTTTTGTCGCAAGCTTTGTGCTCTTTCCACCAGGAGCTGCACACGTATCTAATACAATATCATTTTCGTCTACAGGAAGAACTTGTGCTGGTAACATAGCACTGGGTTCTTGAAGATAGTAAAGGCCTGCATAATAGTAGGGGTGTTTACTAGGTTTATCTTCACTTGAATAATAGAAGCCATCATTTGTCCAAGGGATGGGTTTTAGTTTAAAGGGGGAAATCTTTAGAAATTCTTCAACAGAAATTTTTAGTGTATTGACTCTTAAACCATAATATCTATCATGATCAAAACTGTTTAGATAATCTCCATATTCTTCTTGAAGAAGCTCTTTCATTTGTTCTTTAAATTTAACTGGAAGTTCCATTATAGATCAAATGCCTTTCCAAGTGCTTGAACGGCTTTGACTTTATCTTTCTTTTCAATTGTTAGTGAGATAGAGATTTCACTAGAAGTAATCATATAATACTTAATGCCATTTTCACTTAAGATGTTTAATACTTTACTGGCAATACCTGAATGTGTAGAAATACCAAGTCCTACTAAAGACAATTTAATGTATCCAAGCATTTGATGTACAGGATATTCCTTTGAAGCATGTTCCATGATTTGATTACTTTGTTCTTCAGAACAATATAAAGTAAAGTTGGCTAGGCCTTCATCATCTAATTGTTGTGAAATTGTATCTAGGTTGATATTTAAATTGGAAATCATCTTAAATAGTTTTCCTAAATAAACACCATCGTTAGGTAAGTGCATAAAGCGCATGATCGCATAGTCATCTTTTACACTTAAACCTGTAATTGGCATATCTTCTAATTCTTTATGCATAATCCAAGTTCCTTTCTCTAAATCTGTTTCCAAAGCTTTTCCTAAGAAAAGGGGAACATTATATTTACTAGCAAGTTCGACGCTTCGAGTTTCTAATACTCCAGCTCCTAAACAGGCCATCTGCATCATTTCTTCATAAGAAATGGATTTTAATTTTTTAGCACGCGTATATAATCTCGGGTCAATTGTATAAACTCCATCTACATCGGTAAAGATATGGCATTGATAGCCAAGTTTTGCGGCAATCGCAACCGCTGTTGTATCACTTCCGCCACGACCTAAAGTAGTGATGTCTCCATATTCAGTAGCACCTTGAAAGCCGGCTACAACAACAACTTTTCCTTGATCCAAATGAGCTTGAATTGTAGTTGTATCAATATCTTTGATCAAAGCACGAGAATGGTGTTTACTAGTAAGAAAACCTGCTTGATAGCCAGTTAAACTGATTGCATCCAAACCTATTGAATTCATCGCAATCGCAAGAAGTGTAATTGTTTGTTGCTCACCCGTAGATAATAAAGAATCCAATTCTCGTTTGTTTGGATTGTTTGTGACACTATGAGCTAATTCTATTAATTTATTTGTGGTTTTTCCCATGGCACTCGCAACAATGACTAGATTGTGACCTTGTTCTTTCATGTGTTTGGCATGAAGTGCAATAGCCTGAATTTGTTCAATTGTTCCAACGCTGGTTCCACCATATTTTTCAACTATATTCATATTTTATTCTCCAACTACACTATTTTAGCATATAAAAAGCTGTCTTAGACAGCTTATAGATATTATTTTTGATTAAAATGATATTTTTTCATAAATCGATCGAGTACGATCCATTCTTCCTTATCCAGGGAAATGAGTGTGTTAATGAATTTACGTTGTATCTTTGCTAAATCAGTATCAGACGACATGGCATTTTCAAAGAACCTACGGATTTCATTTTCTCTAGATTCAGGAATAAACATTTCGCCTTTTCCATATAATAACCATTCTTCATTAATATTGAATTGTTTACATATAGAAATTAGATTGCTTCTTGATAGACTGTTATCGCCATTTTCTATTTTTGATACCGCTGCTTTTTTGATACCGATTAGCTCGCCAAATTGTTCTTGGCTAATTCCTTTTTGTAATCGAATTTTCCTAACTCTTTTACCAATTTCATAATTCATTGTCATGTGCCTCACTATCTAATAATTATATATAAGAAAAGTATCTTAAATCAACATTTGAAATTGACTGAATATATCTAAGATACTATAATGTTTCTTGTGGATACTTAGGGAGTATATTATATGGAAAAATTAACTTTAGAAGAGTTGAAAGTCCTTGAGAGCATGCGAAAAAGCCTGCGAGAACTTCAAAAAAAAGATTTGGAAGAAGTTATAGATTTTTCTGAAGAATTAAGAAAAATGAAATATTCCAAAAGTAAAGATTATAACAAGGAATGGGAAGGAATAAAATGAACAACAAGAAAACATTAACTAGTTTGGCAGCAGCCAGTATGGTAATTACACAAGCTGGACAGATGAGTGTATTCGCAAAAGGTGCTACAGCAGATCCAGAAACTCCAGCTGAAAAAGAAGAAACAAAAGTTGAAAAAACACAGAAAGAATTATTAGAAGAAAAAATTAAAGAAGCACAAGAAAAATTAGATGTGACAAAAAAAGAAGCAGATGCAAAAAAAGCAGAAGCTGAAACCGCAAAACAAGAAGCAGAAAAAGCAAACCAAGCCTATACTGCTCAAAACACAGTAGTACAGACAGGCTACGATACTTTGAATAGCGTAATTGATGAAAGCTTACAACCATTGTTAAATGAGATTGCGGATTTAGAAGCTAAGATTGCTCAAATGACAGTCAATTTGAATGCGGAACAAAAAGCTTCTCAAGAAGCAGAACAGGCTAAAAATGAAGCAGAAGTCAATTTAGCTAACAAAAAAGCTGAATTAGAAGGTTTACAAAATCAATTAGCAGCTATGAAAACCCCTGAAGAACTTGAAACAGAATATAATCAGGCAACTGAAGATGCTGCAAAAGCTCAGGAAGCGACAGACACAGCACAAAAGGAAACTAATGAAGCTCAAACGGCTTTAGATACTGCTCAAAGTGATTTGACAACTAAAGAAGATGCTTTGAATCAGGCTCGTACTGATTACGAAAGTGCAACAGCTGAAGTAACAGAAAAACAAACAGCTGTGGATTCCGCTCAGGCTTTATTAGATTCTATGACAGATCCAGATGGAATGGAAACTGCAAAAGCTGAATTAGAAACTGCAAAAGCAGATTTACAGACTGCCCAACAAAAACAAACAGACGCTGAAAATACATTGGCTTCTGCAAACTTAGCTTATGAAACGGCAAAAACTGCAAAGGAAACTGCCGAGACAAATTTAGCAAATGCTCAGCAGGCTGTAACAGATGCACAAAATAAGTTGAATGATGCAAAAGCTAAAGAACAATCTGCAAAAGATTCTTTAGACGCAGCAAATGCCGAAAAAGAAAAGAACGAAGCAGCAATCAAAGAATTGAATGCTAAGATTGCGACAGCTCAGAATGAAGTAAATCAGGCTCAAGCAGCTTATGACAAGGCTTTAAATGATTTTAATTCGACAATGTCTCCATTGGAACAGGCTAAAAAGAATTTAGCTGACTTTGAAGCAAAGTATGCTACGGAACTGGCTCGATTGAATCAAGGAAGTAAAGGATACTTTGATTCTATCGGTGTTGGTGCGTCAACAGATCGTATTTTTGATAAAAATAGTTCAAATGTAGCAAAAGCAAATTTGGCGTCTTATACAAATATGGGACAAAAAGATGACGCTACAAGCTTAGAAAATATGCAGGCTTCTATTGCGTATTTAAAAGAATGTAATGAGATTCGTAAAAAAGAAGGACTTTCCGAATTAAAAGTCAGCACATGGCTGATGGCAATTGCTCAAGTAAATGCAAATCATGCAAAATCAAATATGGAGCACGCTGGTGTATATGCTACGGGAGAAAATCTTGCATGGGGTTACGGAAACGCAAATACAGCAGGAAGTCCGTTCCGTGGCTGGTATGATCAGGAAAAGGCTGAATATCTAGCTGGAAATCATAAATTCTCAGATGTTGGTCACTATAAAAATATCGTTGAAAAGCGATATACTGTGACAGGATTTGCAGTTGGAACAAACGGTCGATTCTCAACAGCTCATTGTCAGGAGTTTTTGGATGAGGTAACTGATGTAAATCACGAAGTTCAAATGACTGTTGATGAATTTGAACAATCGTTCAATAACTATTACAACAATTTGAAATCTGTAGATTCTCAGCACAAAACTTTACAGAACGCTGTCAACAATGCATCTGGTTCAGGTTCTAAAGATAACACAGCTGTAACAAATGCACTTAACTTGTTGAACGCTAAGAAAAACGCATTAACATCTTTACAAAACCAAAAAGCAGATAGAGAAAATGCACGTTCTGGTTTGGAAACACTTGTAAATGAGGCTAAAGGTTCTTACAACCAAGCTGTACAAAACACAAAAACAGCTAATCAAAAGGTCGAAGAAACAAAGACAGCTAAAGCAAATGCAGAAAATGCTTTGAACAGTGCAAAAGTAGAGTTGGCATCTAAAGAAAACGCACGTCAAACAGCTTCGGTAAATGTGAATACTGCCAAAACTCAAGCTAAAGAAGCTCAGAACAAAGTGAATACTTTGAATGATAGAATCAACAACTGGACAGCAAACACAGAAAAAGCCGAAAAGAATTTAGCAGATGCAAAAGATGCTTTAGCAAAAGCTAAAACTAAAAAAGCTCAGTTAAAATACACATTTGACATAGCAACAGATGAACACAAGAAAGCATCTGACGTATTCAATGATGCAAAAGCTACTTCAGAGGATGCAAACACACGTTTGGCAACAGCTAAAGAAAACTTGAGTAAGAAAGATGCATTGAGAAACGCAGCTAAAAAGGCTGTTGATACATACAATACAGCTTCTGCACAAGTCGAATCATTAGAAACAGATATCGCAAAATTAGCAGATACAATCACTGCTAAAGAAGCTGAAAAAGCAAAAGCAGATGAAAGCATCGAAGCATTGACAGCTGATATCGAAACAACTGTAAACGAAAAGGCTAAAGTAGACGCCGAAGCTGCTCCATTGAAGAATGTCAAAGTTGTGTTGAAAGACGTGTTGATCAATGGTTCCAAAGCCGATATCTCAACAGTTGAAAACGAAATTCTAACGGCTAAGTTGAGTGCTTTACAGGTAGAAGTTGACAAAGCTCAAGCCTTGAAAACAGATTTAGAAGCTAAAAATGCCACTTTCAATGACAAATACAACGAATATTTGACAGCCAAATCAAACTTGGCAAAAGCAGAAGCAAACCATGCAGAAGCCATGAAAGCATTAAGTGATTACTTGAATAAATCAGATAAAAACGATAAAACCAAAACAAATAAATCAGCTAATGTTGGAAATAGTGTCGATACTAGAAAATCTAATGGTGTAAATACATCTGCTCAAACTGCATTAGGATTCTATGCATTGAGTGGTGTATTAGGACTTGCTGGTGTTGCATTTACAGGTAAACACGCTCGTAAAGAAGATTAGTTTATTACAGGAGAGATGAATGTCTCTCCTTGTTTTATGAGGTTAAATATGTCATTTAAAGTTAAAATACAAAATAATCGTGGGGACTGGTATCAAATTTTTCCGGATGATGAAGTACCTATATCATTCATTCGGGTGATGAAGAAACAAAATGCTACATTTTATGAAGATGGCACTTTTGAATGTAGTGTATATGAAATTCAACCATTAATTGATTGTATTGAAGAATATATCAAAGATAAACAAAGAGAGTTTAGTTCAAGTAGAGCTTTAAGAGAAAGATTAAGTAAGCGTAAAGAAGAAATGAATCAAGGGGTATATAAGGTTGTGTTGAATAGTATGTTTGATTTAACAAACGATTATGTACCATATACGCGAAATTTTAAAACGGGATATGATCTCTATCCAACATGGCGCATTATTGAAATGAATGCGATGTCTTGGCCAATGTTTATGTCCTATAATTTCATCAAATTTATTGAACCTTCAATTTATCGAGCTGATGAATTAAGCTTTAAGTTAAAAGAGAATGAAACTTTATTAGTGAAATGTTTTGTTGAATAAATATGGCACTCATCATTTAAATGATGGGTGCCTTTTGATAATAGGTTAAAAGAATAAGGTGAAAAAAATCAATTGATTTTTCACCTTATATTTTTTAGACAGCTTTTATTCCATTAATATATACATTTTTTATTGTATTATTTAAATCAATCAAACTTTTTGTACAAATTATAAAGTCAGCATCTTTGCCAGGTTTAATAGAACCAACTCGATTCTCTAAATGTAAGATCTTAGCTGGATTGATTGTGATGGCCTTGATGGCTTCTAACTCTGGTAGTCCTGCCTTATGTGCAAGTGCAGCATTTAATGGCAGATATTGTTGGGGATTGAATGGGGAATCGGTTGTGATCGCAAACAAGATTCCTTTTTCATACATCTTATTTGGGGTTTCAAACGAATCGTTGGCACATTCAAACTTATCTTTATGACAAAGACTTGGTCCACAAATACATGGAAAACCACTTTCTTTGATTTGATCTAGAATCGCTTGTGAATCTGTCGCATGATCTAAGGTGATTTCAATATCGTATTCTTTTGCGATACGAATTGCCGTTAACATATCATCGGCTCTATGAGCATGACACTTTAAGGGAATCTCTTTTTTGATGACTGGAATCATGGCTTCTAGTTTTTGATCATAAGCTACATCCTTACCAGATTCTTTCTTTATCATGTATTCCTTTGTCTTTTCTAATGTTTCTCTTAATAATGCACTAATCTGCATACGCGTGTCAATTTTCTTTCCTTTGTAGCAATTCTTTGGATTTTCTCCAAAAGCTGCCTTCATCGCAATTGGATTTTGAATGGTCATTTCATCGATACAATTTCCTTTTGTCTTATACGCAAAGAATGTACCACCAATCACATTGGCACTACCAGGTCCTGCAGCTACCGTTGTGATACCTGCTTCTAATGCAGTTTGTACAGTTTCATCCATTGGATTACAACCATCAATGCCACGCATGTTTGGAGTGATTGGATCTGTGATTTCATTTAAATCATTGCCCTCAAAACCAATAGCCGTTTCTTCCATGCCCAAATGACAATGGGCTTCTACCATGCCTGGATACACATTGAATCCCGAAAGATCTTGGATATCTTCATCTTTGGGTTCTAAATTCTTTCCAATCTCTGTAAATACACCTTTATCGACTCGAAAATCACCGATAAAGGGTTCTTCTTCCATGGTATAAATAGTGGCGTTTTTAAAAAGCATTAAGCGGCCTTCTTTCCGTCAACATAAACAGCTTTGATTTCATTTGTAGTATCTAGAATGTTCTTTGTACAAATCACAAAGTCAGCGTCTTTACCTTCTTTGATTGAACCTAAACGATTGTCTAAGCCTAAAATTTTAGCTGGATTGATTGTGATGGCTTTAATAGCTTCATATTCAGGAAGACCAGCTTTAGCGGCTAGAGCAGCACTTAAAGAAAGGTATTGTTGAGGCACTACAGGAGAGTCTGTAATGATTGAGAATAAAATACCAGCTTTATATAGTTCGTTTGGTGTTTCAAATGACATATTCGCAAGCTCAAATTTTGATTTGTGAGTCAAAGCAGGTCCACAAATACAAGGGAATCCACTTTCTTTAATTTGAGGAATGATACAACGAGCATCCGTAACGTGATCCAATGTAATCTTGATATTTTCTTCTTTCGCAATACGAATAGCCGTTAAAATATCATCGGCTCTATGACAATGGCACTTTAATGGAATTTCTCTTTTGACAACAGGAATCATCGCTTCTAGCTTTTGATCATAAGCCACATCCTTACCAGATTCTTTCTTTATCATGTATTCCTTTGTCTTTTCTAATGTTTCTCTTAATAATGCACTAATCTGCATACGCGTGTCAATTTTCTTTCCTTGATAACAACGCTTAGGGTTTTCACCAAAGGCTGCCTTCATAGCCAAAGGATTTTGAATGCTCATTTCATCAATACAGTTACCTACGGTTTTATACGCAAAGAAAGTTCCACCAATCACATTGGCACTACCAGGACCAGCAGCTACCGTTGTAACTCCACCTTTTAATGCGGATTCGATTGTTTCATCCATTGGATTACATCCATCAATACCACGCATATTTGGTGTGATTGGATCTGTGATTTCATTGACATCATCACCTTCAAAACGAATGGCTGTTTCTTCCATACCTAGATGGCAATGACTTTCAACTAAACCAGGGAATACATATAGACCATTTAGATCTTGTACGTCTTCACCAACATCTGGTGTTAAATCTTTTCCTACTTGTGTAAATACACCTTTATCAATTTTAAAATCACCTACAAATGGATCTTGTTCCATTGTATAAATTGTTGCGTTCTTAAATAACATTATGCTTCCTTCTTTCCATTGACATATACTGTCTTAATTTCATTTTGTGTATCTAAAATATTCTTTGTACAAATCACAAAGTCTGCATCCTTACCGGTTTTAATTGAACCAATACGATCATCCAGTTTTAAAATCTTAGCTGGATTGATTGTGATGGCCTTAATGGCTTCATATTCTGGAAGACCAGCTTTTGCGGCTAAAGCTGCACTTAATGATAAGTATTGTTCGGGTACTACAGGAGAGTCTGTGATAATGCAGAAAGGAATACCGGCTTTATAGAATTCATTGGCCGTTTCAAAAGACATGTTTTTAACTTCATATTTTGATTTATGACCTAAACAAGGACCTAGAATACATGGAAAACCACTCTCTTTAATTTGTGGAATAATACTTCTTTCATCTGTTACATGATCTAATGTCACTTCAATGTCATATTCTTTCGCAATACGAATCACGGTTAAAATATCATCGGCTCTATGACAATGGCACTTTAATGGCATTTCCTTTTTAATAACCGGAATCATCGCTTCTAGTTTTTGATCATAATCTACTTCTTTTCCAGCTTCTTTTTTCTCCATATATTCTTTAGTCTTAGCTAGAGTTTCTCTAAGTAATGCACTGATCTGCATACGCGTATCAATTTTATTTCCTTGATAACAACGCTTAGGATTTTCACCGAATGCGGCTTTCATCGCCAAAGGATTTTGAATTGTCATTTCATCAATGCAGTTACCTGCAGTTTTATACGCAAAGAAAGTTCCACCAATGACATTAGCACTACCTGGACCTGCAGCGACTGTAGTCACTCCGCTTTTTAATGCTTCTTTAATTGTTTCATCCATTGGATTACAGCCATCAATGCCACGAATATTGGGCGTAACTGGATCTGTGACTTCATTTCCATCTTCGCCTTCAAATCCAATGGAAGAACATACCATACCTAAATGGCTGTGAGCATCAATGAGTCCTGGAAATACGTAGAGTCCATTTAAATCTTGTACTTCTTCATCTTTTGGACTTAAAGCTTTTCCTACTTCAGTAAATACACCTTTATCAACTCGAAAATCACCAATAAAGGGTTCTTCTTCCATAGTATAAATCGTCGCGTTCTTAAATAACATTACACGGCCTTCTTTCCATCGATATAGACAGATTTGATTTCATTTGTCGTATCTAGAATATTCTTAGTACAAATAATAAAGTCAGCATCTTTACCTGCTTTAATAGAACCTACGCGATTATCGAGCTTTAAGATCTTAGCTGGATTGATTGTGATGGCTTTGATAGCCTCATATTCATCCATACCTTCTTTTGCGGCCAAAGCGGCACATAAAGATAAATATTGTTCTGGAATAACTGGAGAATCGGTTGTGATGGAAACTAAGATTCCAGCTTTGTTTAATACGCCAGGCGTTTTAAAGGATTTGGATTTCAATTCAAATTTTGTCTTATGACCAAAACTAGGACCACAAATACATGGATATCCGCTTTCTTTGATCTGTTCGACAATGCATCTTGCATCGGTCGCATGATCTAAAGTTACTTCAATGTCATATTCTTTCGCAATACGAATGACAGTTAAAATATCATCAGCTCTATGGGCGTGGCACTTCAATGGTAATTCTTTTTTGATAACTGGAATCATGGCTTCTAGTTTTTGATCATAAGCTACATCTTTTCCAGCTTCTTTTTTCTCCATATATTCTTTAGTCTTAGCTAGAGTTTCTCTAAGTAATGCACTAATCTGCATACGCGTATCAATTTTCTTTCCCTGATAACAACGCTTAGGATTTTCACCAAAGGCTGCTTTCATCGCAATTGGATTTTGAATGCTCATTTCATCAATACAATTTCCTTTAGTTTTATACGCAAAGAAAGTTCCACCAATCACATTGGCACTACCAGGACCAGCAGCTACCGTTGTAACTCCACCTTTTAATGCGGATTCGATTGTTTCATCCATTGGATTACATCCATCAATACCACGCATATTTGGTGTGATTGGATCTGTGATTTCATTGACATCATTGCCTTCAAAACGAATGGCTGTTTCTTCCATGCCTAAATGGCAATGACTTTCAACTAAACCAGGAAATACGTATAGACCGCTTAGATCTTGTACATCTTCACCAACATCTGCTGTCAAATTTTTTCCTATTTGTGTAAATACGCCCTTATCGATTTTAAAATCACCTACAAAAGGGTCTTGTTCCATTGTATAAATGGTTGCGTTCTTGAATAACATATAATCACCTCTAGAGTCTATTGTATCACGTAATGAAAAATATTACATGTAAGATGAAAATAATTTGTAAATAAAACTCGTTTGTCTTTCACAACCTTATTCTATATAATGATTTGGGTGAGTTTATGGCAAAGAAAAAGAGAAAAGTAAATACGAAACGAATCGCAATTGTCGCGTTGATTCCAGTCGTTTGTATCGCATTATTGATTGCGAATTTTACAAGTATTCGTTTGAGTATTAAAGGGTATCACAAAGAAGATAAAAAGGTTGTATTAAAATTAGAGAAGGAAGATATTAAAGACATCTTGCAGTATGATCAAATCATTAATATTTCAAAGTGGGATAAAGTAAAGAATGATGCACATTACTTGTTGTATGATGAGTATTACAGGGCTTCTAAAAAGAGCGTAAAAAAAGTGGTGTATTATATTGACTCTTACTATGAAAGAATGGAAGATTTGAATTACTTAGGATATACCAAGAATGTTTTGTTTAAGAATTCAGAACTGTACACAATATCAAACTTGGATACATTGATTTCCGCTAATGTTCCATATAAAAAGGCTAAGAAATATTTGGCTGTTAAAGGGGCACAAATTCAAGACATCAAAAAATATGTAGATTCTGGGTTAAGCCCATTAAAGGCAGTTTTACAAGTGTCTTATCCAGGGATTGATTCAAGTAAAAAAGACAGTCGCTCTTATACGATTGAAAGTCCAGAAGATACATTGATTCTAATTAAAAATGGATTTAGTGTACCTAGTGACTATGTTCCTAAAGATCTTAGAGATGTGAATATTCCTTATGAAACAGAAGTGGGACAATTAAGAGATGAAGCGGCAACTGCCCTTGAAAAGATGTATAAGGATGGCTTGAAACAAGGTTATAGTATTGCGATTAAGAGTTCGTATCGTTCTTATGATACACAATTAGCTGTTTATAATGAATACTTTGCGATGTATGATGCAGCTTATGCGGCAAGTCTAGTTTCGATTCCAGGATCGAGTGAACACCAATGTGGATTGAGTGTGGATCTAACAAGTCAAAGTGTAATGAATGGAGAATATGGAACATTTGGTGAAACACCTGACTATAATTGGGTTGAACAAAATGCCTATAAATATGGATTTATTTTACGCTTCCCAGAAAATACGGGAGACCGTACAGGAGCTACCAACGAGCCATGGCATTTTAGATATGTAGGAAAAGAAGCAGCTAAAGAAATTCATGATAAGGGATGGATCTTAGAGGATTATTTTGAACATCATGGATTTACATACAATTTGCGTTTGAATTGACGAATATAAAGGGATTAGTTTAAACTGACTATGGTGATGATTATGTGGTTAGGATTACTAATTCCTTTTTTTGGAACGACTTTGGGTTCAGCCGTTGTGTTCTTTATCAAAAATAAAAAGAATGAACTTTTATCTAGATGCTTTTCCGGTATTGCCTCGGGTGTCATGGTGGCTGCAAGTATTTGGTCTTTATTGATTCCAGCGATGAATCAAGAAAAGAATATCTTGGTCATTGTGCTTGGCATATTCTTAGGAGCTTTATTACTACTTTTCTTAGATTGTATTGTTCCTCATATGCATCCTGGAACAAATGATGAAGAGGGAAAAGAATCGCATTTTAAGAAAACGACAAAGCTAGTCTTTGCGGTAACTTTGCATAATATTCCAGAAGGTATGGCTGTTGGTATAGTACTAGCACAAGCGATTCAAACAGGAAGTATATATGCGGCTTTAGCTTTATCCATTGGGATTGCGATACAAAATTTTCCGGAAGGAGCCATTCTTTCTTTACCCTTAAAGAGCAATGGCTGTTCAAAACATAAGGCGTTTTTGATAGGTTCATTATCGGGTATTGTTGAACCTATATTTGGTTATATCACAATTTTATTTTCAAATTGGATCCTACAATGCCTACCGTTTTGTTTAAGCTTTGCGGCAGGGGCTATGTTGTTTGTGGTGGTTGAAGAACTTGTTCCTGAAATGGCTCAAGGAAAACATTCGAATCTTCCAACAATTTCTTTCTTGTTCGGATTTTGTATGATGATGGTATTGGATGTAATTTTAGGTTAAGCTTTCATTTTTTTCAGAAAAGAGTTAAAATTATTTTACATAATGTAGAAGACCTATAAGGAATTCTGCATTTTCTTTTGGGAAGGGTGAAAGCGTTGGAAAATACAGATTTATTAAAGGGAAGTATATGGAAATCAATATTGATATTTTCTTTACCATTACTTGTAGGAAATTTATTTCAACAATTATACAATACAGTCGATTCTTATGTGGTCGGAAACTTTGTCAGCTCACATGCCCTTGCGGCTGTAGGACAATCTACTTCCATCATTAATATGTTGGTTGGATTCTTTATGGGATTATCAACAGGTGCTGGTGTTGTGATTGCACAATATTTTGGAGCCAAAGAAACAAAAAAGATGCAGGATTCGATTCATACATCTTTAGCTTTAACTTTAGTTTTATGTGTCTTATTCACAATATTGGGTATTGCTCTATCTAAACCCATTTTAGTCATGATTGGTTCGCCTAAAGAAGTTTTACCTTTGGCTGTGATTTATCTTCAAATTTATTTTGCGGGTGTATCCTTTTCACTAATTTATAATATGGGAGCCGGTATTTTAAGAGCTTTAGGGGATAGTAAAAATCCATTGATTTACTTAGTTGTATCGAGTTTAGTCAATATTGTATTAGACTTTGTGTTTGTGATCTACTTTCATTTAGGTGTTGCTGGTGTGGGTATTGCGACAACCTTGGCACAGCTCGTTTCTGCCATTTTAGTCATGCATGAATTGATGCATACAGATAAAGAGTATAAGGTATATATTTCTAAGATTCGTTTTTCAAAGCCCATTCTATCAAGAATTATTTCAATAGGAATTCCGGCAGCTCTACAAAATAGTATTGTTTCTTTTTCCAATGTGATTGTTCAATCGTACATTTCTAAGTTTGGATCGGCTGCTGTTGCAGGATATAGTACAACGACAAAACTAGATGGTTTCTTGCAGCTTCCAATTCAAAGTTTCTCGATGGCTATCACAACGTTTGTGGGACAGAATTATGGGGCTCAAAACTATAAGCGTGTAAGAAAAGGCTTATATACAACATTATTGATGTGTGAAGTAATCATCGCGTTTGGAGCCTTCTTGATTTATACAAATGGTGAGTTCTTAGTCGGATTATTCTCACAAGATAAAGATGTGATTGTAGCTGGTGTGACTATGATTTCTGTCTTTGCGCCAGGCTATATCTTCCTTCCTCTATCCCACATTACGGCAGGTGCATTGAGGGGAGTCGGATTATCTAAAGTACCAATGTATTCGATGATTTTATGTTTCGTTATTTTAAGACAAGTCTATTTATTTGTGGCAACACAATTCAGTTCTGAATTAATTACTGTATTTTTGGGATGGCCACTGACATGGATCGTAAATGCAGCACTATTGATGGGGTATTATCATATATATTCAAAGAAATTAGTTAGAGGCGATATTTATTAGTCGTCTCTTTTTTATACCCTTGAAGCGAAAATAAATAATGGGTATAATGGGTATAAAAGATTACGGGTGAAGAATTATGGATAATGAGAAAATAATCGAGCATATCGCAGAAATAGAGCGTGAGATTGCCGTTTTACCGGCAGGTGGTGTTTCTAAAAAGAATGTACATGGTAATATTTATTATTATCATAGAATCACTCAGAATGGGAAGCGAATAGAAAAATATGTAAAAGCAGATGAAGTTGATGAACTTATATCGAATATTGAGAAAAGGAAAAAATTAGAAAAGGAATTAAAAAAATTAAAACAATGTATGCCTAAAGAAAAAAATCTTGATTTTAAGACAAAGGTGCTTGTTGGGGATAGATTAAAATCTTTAGTTTCAATTACACGAAACTATAAAAAAAGAGAATGTATTCAAATGCTTAGAGATTATATCTTCAAAGACATAGCTGATAAAGTATTCATATTGTATGGATTAAGACGAACAGGGAAAACCACATTGATTCGTCAAATTATTTTAGAATTGTCTGAATCTGATTTTAATAAAGCTGCATTTATTCAAATTACATCAAAAGATTCTTTATCCGATATTGACGAAGATCTTAGACTATTAGAAAAAAATGGATATAAATATGTATTTTTGGATGAAGTGACATTGATGGAAGATTTCATTGAAGGGGCTTCTTTATTTTCTGATATATATGCAAGTAGTGGAATGAAAATTGTTCTTTCTGGCACAGATTCACTTGGCTTTGCGTTTTCTAAAGAAGAACAATTATACGATCGATGCATAATGCTTCATACAACATTTATACCCTATAGAGAATTTGAAAATGTACTTGGTATATATGGGATTGATGAGTATATACGGTATGGAGGGACAATGAGTCTTGGTGGAATTAATTATAATGCAAGCACACCATTTTCAAATATTAAGGATACAGAAGAGTATATTAATACGTCAATTGCGAAGAATATCCAACATTCCTTAAAGATGTATCAATATGGTGGTCATTTTCGTCAACTTTTAGATTTATATGAAAAGGGAGAGCTTACGAATGTGATTAATCGAGTAGTAGAAGATATGAATCATAGATTTACTAAAAGTGTTGTAGAAAGTACATTTAAATCTCATGATCTAGGGGTTACTGCCAATAATTTGTTGAGAGATAGAGTGGATCCAATAAATATTCGAAAACATATGGAACTAGATAAGGTGACTTTGGGAATAAAAAACATGCTTGATATTTTAAATAAGGAAGAACAAAGTATTGATATTAGTGATGTGCATATGACTCAAATTAAAGAGTATCTGGCAATATTGGACTTAATAAAAGAAATAGATTTAGAATATTTACCAGAAGTAAACCAGAAGAGTAAAATTGTTGTTGTTACACAACCTGGTTTAAGATATGCACAAGCTGAAGCTATTGTTGAGAATCTTCTTTTAGATGAAAAATTCCAAGAATTAGATATCCAAAAAAGGACACATATTTTAGAACGTTTACTTAGTGAAATTCGTGGCAGAATGATGGAGGATATAGTTCTTTTGGAAACAAAACTCGCAAAAAAAGATAAACATGTTTTTAAATTGCAATTTCCAATTGGTGAGTTTGATATGGTTGTGCAAGATCCAAAAACATTATCATGTGAAATATATGAAATAAAATACAGTAAGGAACGAGCATGTGAACAATATCGTCATATAAGTAATGAAGAAAAGTGCGCAATGACTACACATCGATATGGCAATATTACCGGAAGGTATGTGATTTATCGTGGAGAAAATACAGAAATGGATACGATTCAGTACTTAAATGTTGAAGACTACTTAAAAAGTTTGTAGAAAACAAGGTAAGGGGCGAGATTTAGTAGAGTCTCGCCTTTTTTCTTTGTTTCGAATTGGGAATATTTAATTCCTTTCGATATTTTGATATGGTTCTTCTTGATGCGTAGAGTTCCATATTTTCAAGTTCTTCTACAATTTCTTCATCTTGTAGAGGATTTTCTTTATCTTCCACTTCAATCAATAATTGAATGGCTTTTTGAATCGAGTCTTTACTGCTTCCTTTATGTGTCTTTGAAATAAATAAATCTTTTACAGGATACATATGATCATTAAATTCATAATATTTATCACTCAAAGTCCTAGAAACGGTTGAAATCGAGTAGCCCGATTCTTGAGCAATTTCTTTAAGTGTGCATTCTTTTAAATCATCTTGAAATAGAAAATAATTTTTTTGATGTGTGATCAATATATTTGCGAGTAGAAGAATGGTTTTGTTTCGACGATTGATACTATCTATATAAAACTTAGCTTCATTTAAATATTTTTTAGCTTCTTTTGACAATTTTACTTCTTCACAATGAAGCGATAGATTTCCCATTTCTTTGGGGATGATTTTTAATTGATCTTCATCAATTTCAATTGTGAATTCAGGTAAAGCTAAATTTGTCGTACTTTCTGTGTCATATTCACTGCAAGGAAATGGATTGCACTCTTGCATGTGTGCTAATTCATCAAATACAGATTCATAAGGTATATCTAAAGATTCAGAAATTGTATAGAAATCTTTTTCTTCAAGTTCTTTTGAATGATTCTTTAAAATAGTGTATGCGATTGTATAGCCTTTTTCTTTTAATTGAATCATTAAAGAATCAATACTATTTTTAGCAGCCACACCAATGGGTACAAAGGTTTGAATGAAAGAGAGTGTTTCTTCAAATTGTGTTTTAGTACATTTTAAGTCCGATAGAACAGTTTGGATGTCTTGATCAAAGAAGCCATGATTATCTAAGGATTCAATAATATAATGGGCAATGGGTTCATTGTATTTTTTAGTGCTTGTATGCAGCTGTAAATAAAGTTCATCCTTTAGACTTGGCTTATTGGAAATGCCTGCTTCAAGATATTGTTGGATATCTTGACTTGGAGTGTATTCTAAAAAAGGATTGTTTTGACTGACATTATATAAAAGATCCGATAAAGTCTGTCTATCTTTACTTAATATTTCAAGATGCGACTTTAAACCCGTTGTCATATGGAGTGTTTGTTTGTAGGTGTGTGTATAAATCAAATCTTGTTTCATATGTATATATGTTATAACATATTATGGTATAATAATTCAAAAAAAGTGGAGGATAACATGATAGAAAAAATATTGGCATATATTTTGGCATGTTGTAATAATAGTGAATTTGAACAAACAACAGTTGCCTTGATAAGTGAAAATTTAAAGATTAGCCGCTCACAGGTTTCTGTTGTATTAAATAAATTAGTAAAAGAAAATAAATTGATTCGCATTGAATCAAAACCGTTTTGTTTCATTTCGGTTGAATATTTGAAAGAAAAGTCAATTCCTTTTAAAGATAGTGTATATGCAAGTTTAGATGATTTATTGTCAAATCAGGAAAAGAAGGATTTTGAAAAACTAGTGGGCATGAATCATTCTTTGGCTCAAACGGTTAAACAATGTAAAGCTACCATTTCATATCCTCCTAATGGGTTGCCCATGTTACTTTATGGACCTACGGGAACGGGTAAGTCTTTAATTGCAAAGTTGACGTATGAGTGGGCAAGAAATCAGGGTGTCATTTCAAAAGATGGACAATTTGTGCAGGTGAACTGTAGTGAATATGCGAACAATCCTGAATTATTAACAGCCAATCTATTTGGTCATGTCAAAGGTGCTTTTACAGGTGCTGAAAAAGATAATGAGGGTTTGATTGCCTTAGCCGATAATGGTGTTTTATTTTTGGATGAGGTGCATGAATTAAAGGCGGAATGCCAGGAAAAGTTGTTCTTGTTTATGGATCAAGGCATTTATCATCGTGTGGGGGATAATGAAAAGTGGTATAAGTCTAATGTTCGTATTGTATTTGCGACTACAGAAAATCCGGATAAAGTGCTGTTAAAAACATTAATGCGACGTATTCCCATGACAATCACCATTCCTAGTCTTGAACAAAGAGGTACGCAAGAGCGTATTGAGTTGTTGCATGACATTTTTAGTCAGGAAGAAAAACGTTTAGATTGTCAGATCAAGATGAGCAGTAAAGTGTATAATGCGCTGTTACAAAGTAAGATGCCAGGTAATATTGGTCAATTAAAGAGTAGTGTGCAGTCTTGTTGTATCAATTCTTTATTTGATAAGGTCAATGACGAATTAGTGATTCATTTGGATAGTTTGCCTAAAGATCTTTTACAGCAGGTTTATGCGAATCAAAAAACGGTCTTGGACGATGATGAATATATATATGTGGATGATTTGCAGGGGTACTATAATGGTACAAAAGAAATTCTTCAATTGAATGATAGCTTGTTGGCGTGTTATCGAAAATATAAAGAGGAACATACAAGCTTGGCGGATTTTATGGCAAAAGAAAAGAATTATGTTCAAAAATATTTTGATAACTTGATCTTTAGAAAGAAAGAATCAAGTCAGGTCGATTATTATAATCGTGGTGTGCAGCATATCTTTAACTTGATTGAATCGCGGTATGGATTAAAAATCACAAATAATGAAACGTTAGCTATCGCATCTTATTTAGATGAGATTCATCATGAATATCATGATTTAAGAAGCTGGTTTTTAAAACATGAAGAAGAGTGTGATGATTTATATCAATTGTTGCAGGAAGAATTTTTTAGAGCGACCAATGTATCTTTAGAAATTTGTACCTATTTAAAGTCCTATCTAGAAATGGATATGTATTCCATTATTATTTGTACATTTATCTTCTATGTTTACAATGTACAAAAAGATTCAAGGCTTTCTCAAAAAGCAGCCGTTGTACTATCACATGGTTTTTCTACGGCTTCTAGTATTGCGGATGCAGCCAATCGTTTCTTAGGACAATATATATTTGATGCGCTAGATATGCCTTTATATATTGATACGGCTACAATGATTGAGAAACTGAATCGTTATTTGGATCGTATTGGCAAGGTCAAAGAATTGTATCTATTAGTGGATATGGGTAGTTTGGAAGATATTTATAAAGGTTTGCATATAGAGAATGCGAATATTGGAATTATCAACAATGTGAGTACTCCAATCGCTTTAGAAATTGGAAATGGAATTCGTAATAATGTAGAGATGGAGAGCATATTACAAAAAACGATTGATGCTTTCCGTGTCAATTTTGCGTATCATATTGAAAAACATCAACAAAAACAGCCAGTCATTCTATGTTCTTGCGCAAGCGGATTGGGTACGGCCAAGAAATTAAAGTCGATGTTGGAGCAATCTTTTCCAGATGGAATCAATTTAGATGTGAAGACGTTGAATTATTCGGAATTGATTGAATTAGGTAAAAAGAACAATGTATTTGAAGAATATGACGTTTTATGTGTACTTGGAACGTTAGATCCAAATATGGAGGACATTCCATTTGTGGGTATTGAAGATTTGATTATTGAAGATACATTTGGTGATTTCAATCAATACTTCAAGGATTATATGGATGAAGAACAGCTGTCTTTGCTTGATAAAAATATTCTGCATAATTTCTCATTGAGTAATATTATGAATGCACTAACGATATTAAATCCGGCAAAACTATTAGAGCAGGTTGCCAATGCGATTGATGTTTTACAAAAGTATGTTGGGGTTCGTTTCAGCAATCGAACTTGTTTTGGATTGTACGTACACATTTGTTGTTTGATCGAAAGACTTGTTGTTTCAAGAAATGCTGAGTATGATCCAAGCTCGGATTTCTTAAATGAACACAAAGATTTTGTGGACTATGTTAAGAAGGCGTTTAAGCAAGTAGAAGATTTCTATGGTGTAGATATTCCTACAGAGGAAATGATTCATATTTATAATTATGTGAAGAATAATTAGTAAAGATGAGGAAACTCATCTTTTTTTGTAAACTTATTTCTATGGCACAATATTTGCTTGTATATACGTGAACGACGTAATACAGAAAGGAGAAAGATGAATGAGTAGAGTAATATTTGCCTCGCATGGAGGATTATCTAAAGGAATGAAAGATTCAGTTTCTATGATCGTTGGAGATTTAGCTAAGGATGTAGAAACATATAGCTTGCTTCCTGGACAAAATCCTGAAGATTTTTATCAAGAAGTTTTGAAAGAAGCAAAAGAAAGTGAAGAACAAATTGTAATCTTGTGTGATATCAAAGGTGGAAGTGTTCACACAGCTTTATCTAAACTTGCAGTATTGGATAATGTAATGGTTTTTTCAGGAATGAACATGGGATTGGCATTAGATGTAGTAATGAAAAGCTTGGGCCAAAATCTTGAATTAGCAGATGCGAACGATTTGATTGAAGCAGCTAAAGAGGGAATGACAGTTATGAATGGTATGACAAGCGAAGATGATGAAGATTTCTAATAGGAGGAGAAAAAAATGATCAAATTATTAAGAGTGGATCACAGATTGTTACATGGTCAAGTTGCTTTTTCTTGGAAAAATGCAGTTGAAGCAGATTGTATCTTAATTGCGTGCGATGCAGTTATGAAAGATGATTTAAGAAAAACATCAATTAAGTTGGCAAAACCAAGTGGTGTTAAATTAGTTATTAAAAATATGGATGATGCAGTAAATGCGATCAACAGTGGTGTTACAGACAAATACAAATTATTGACTGTAGTTGAATCTATTAAGGATGCTGAAAGATTGTGTAAAGAGTGCAACATCAATAAATTAAATCTTGGTGGTACTAAGGCTACTGCTGAAACTCGTAATATTTCAAAGGCAATGAATATTACTCCAGCAGAAGAAACAATTTTAAAAGGATTATGTGAATCAGGTGTGGATGTAACAATTCAGATGGTTCCAGAAGATAGTCCAGTAAACGTAGAGAAAGTATTATAGGAGGAGAAATATGTTATTACAAGCAATTTTACTTGGCTTGGTAGCAATGCTTGGAAATGCTGAATATTTGTTCGGTACAAGCTTGTTGTCAAGACCATTGGTTATGGGAGCTTTAACAGGCGTTGTACTTGGTGATATCCCAACAGGTGTTACATTAGGTGCAACTTTAGAGTTGGCATTTATGGGAGCTTTCTCAATCGGAGCTAGTATTCCACCTGAAATGATTTCAGGAACCGTATTAGGAACAGCTTTCACAATTACTACAGGAGCGGGACCAGAAACTGCATTAACTGTTGGTTTACCAGTTGCTTCATTGGTTTTAATCGCAAAGAACGTTGGAATGGTTTTCATTTTACCTCCATTTGTTCACAAAGCAGATACATATGCAGCTGAAGGAAACATGGCAGGCGTTGCTAGAATGCACTTCTTAGGTGGATTCTTCGGTGTTAACTTGATTATTGGTGTTATCGTAGCATGTGGTTACTATGCAGGTGGACCTGCTGTACAGGCTTTATTAAATGTAATTCCTGAATGGATCTCAAATGGTTTACAAATCACAATGGGCTTATTACCTGCAATTGGATTTGGCTTATTGTTGATGATGATTATGGACAAAGAAGTTGCATGTTTCTTCTTCTTAGGATTCGCATTAAGCGTATACTTAGGAATTCCAGTAACTGCAATCGCAATTTTTGGAGCTATCATCGCTATCGTATTAACTCAATTACGTAGCAATTCAGCTCAAACAGCTACAGAAGGAGGATTAGACGAAGATGACGACTTCTAATAAATTAACAAAAAAAGAATTAAATCAAGTATTCTGGCGTTCATTCGGAATGGAATGGGACTGGAACTATGAAAGACAGATGAACATGGCATACTGCTACTGTATGTTACCAGTAATCAAAAAATTGTATTCAAATAAAGAAGACCAAATTGCAGCTATGCAACGTCACTTGGAATTCTTCAATACGACTCCTCAATTGTCAACATTGATTTTAGGTATTAGTGCTGCCATGGAAGAAAGCAATGCGAATGATCCTGATTTTGATACAGAAAGTATCAACAGTGTAAAAGTTTCATTGATGGGACCTTTAGCTGGTATTGGTGATTCATTCATCTGGGGAACATTACGTATTATCGCTACTGGTGTTGGTCTATCGTTAGCGAATCAAGGAAATATCTTAGGACCTATCTTATTCTTATTGATCTTCAATATTCCTGCTCAAGGATTACGTTATTACTTAATGAATGCTGGTTATAAATTAGGTAGTGGAATCTTGGCTAAGATCCAGGAAAATGGATTGATGTCAAAACTTACTTATGCAGCAAGCGTTTTAGGATTGATGGTTGTTGGTGGTATGACTGCTGAAAACGTTTCAATCAAATTCCCATTGGCATTTGGTTCTGGTGATGAAGCAACTACTTTAAATGATGTATTCAACAATATCATGCCTGGTTTAATGCCATTATTATTCACATTATTGGTTTACTACTTATTGAAAAAGAAAAATATTAAGACAACTACATTGTTGTTATTGTGTGTCGCAATCGGATTGATTGGCTCATTCTTTGGTATCTTAGGTTGTTAATAAATTTAAATAAATGGAGGAAAAGAAAATGATTAAATTTAATGAACAAGAAAAAATCGATAGCGTAAATGGAGCATTGGCTCTACGCCCTCAAATCAACGAAATCGTTGATGAAATCTGCAAACGTGGATATTCAAACATTTGCTGGTTAGGTGTTGGTGGTACTTGGGCAAGTGCTATGCAAGCTACAGTACACATGAAAGAGATGAGTGCTATTGAAACTTGGGCAGAAAATGCTGCTGAATACTTAACTACAGGAAACAAACGTATTACTAAAGATACAGTTGTTATTATCTCTTCTGTAACTGGAAACACTAAAGAAGTTGTTGATGCTATCAAAAAAATCAAAGCAGAAGTTGGCGCTACAGTTATCTCATTTGTTGATGCTAAAGAAGCTATCTTATTAGACTTAGCAGACTACAAAATCTCTTATCCAGTTAACGAACAATTAAAGTTCTTCATGGTTGCTGACCGCTTCATGTTCAACAATGGTGAATTCGAAGACTACGAAGATATGTATGCAGAATTTGACAAATACTTGGCTCAAGCTTTAGTAGAAGTTGAAAAGAAAGCTGAACCATTTGCTGTTGAATTTGCTAAAAAACACTGGAATGACGAAATGCACTACTTTGTAGGTGCTGGAAATCAATGGGGAGCTACTTACTCATACGCAATGTGCTATTGGGAAGAACAATTATGGTTAAAGACTAAATCAATCTCATCTAATGAATTTTTCCATGGTATGTTTGAAATCGTAACTAAAGAAACTCCAGTTACAATCTATATCGGTGAAGATGCTCAACGTCCATTGTCTGAGCGTGTAGCTAACTTTATTCCAAGAATTTGTGAAAACTACACAATTATTGACTCTAAAGATTACGAATTAAAGGGAATTAGTGAAAAATATCGTAAACACTTATCTCACCACGTAATGCACGCTGTAAACAACAGAATTGACGTTCACATGGAAATCGAAACTCGTCACCCAATGGAAATCCGTCGTTATTACAGAAGATTAGAATACTAAAATATAAAGGTGGAACCATTCCACCTTTTGTATGTTGTTTAGGGAGGTACATATGGAAAAATTAACAATGCTTGATTATGTGAAAGAAACACCGGGCGTATTAAGAACAAATATTGAACAATACACTGCATTGGTTGAACCATTGATGAAGGAAGTGCAACAAAAAGAAATCAAACGTATTTTGCTTGTGGCTTCTGGATCAAGTCATAATGCATGTTATTGTGCTCGAAGTTTTGTGGAAAAAGTGAGTGGTTTAGAAGTTAGAATCATTACTCCATATACATTTACGTATTATGAAAATGATATTAAAGAAACAGACTTAGTTTTGGTAGTTACACAGAGTGGTTTAAGTACAAATGCAATTGAAGCATTAAAAATCATTAAGAAAAAACAATGTAGAGCGATTTGTTTAACAGGAAATAAAAATAGTGATGTAAAAGATGTTGCGGATGTTGTGATTGAATATGGTGTTGGCGAAGAATTAGTTGGCTATGTCACAAAGGGTGTTTCCTCACTTGCGCTATTCTTAGATTTATTCGCAATTGCGTATTCTGGTAAGACTGAATACTTAGAAGAGTTAAAAAAAGCTGTCCATTTAAATGAAGAAATGATTGGTAAGGCTACAAGCTTTATTCAGTTACACTATAAAGAATTTTCATCTATGTCTTGGGTTTACAGTTGTGGAGCGGGAGCCAATTATGGAACAGCGCTTGAAAGTGCATTAAAAATGGGGGAAACCATTCACATTCCAAGTTGCTGCTACGAAATTGAAGAATATATTCATGGTCCGAATTTACAATTAACGCCACAATACAATGTGATTTTCTTTGATGGAAACGATGTGGCAAGTCATCGTGTGGAACAAGTATATAAGGCTACACGCAAAGTAAGTGAGCGTGCCTATTTGATTTCAAATAATCCTGGATTAGCGGATGATGATCATGTTTTAAGCTTGAGTGGTACTGTATCAAGTGAACTTTCACCAATTGTTTATTTACCATTTGTACAACTATTAAGCTTTATTATTTCAAACGACTTACATTCTATTTATCAACATCCTTTATTAAAGGAATTTAAGGCTATCGCAGCCGCAAAAACGGAGAATTTTGTAAATTATGACGGCGATGATTAATACAGTAATTTTTGATATGGACGGGTTGATGTTTGATACAGAAACACTTTATATTGATGTATTTGAAGATGTTTGTAAAAAACATGGTCACGCTTTTCCAAGAGAATATTTTTTAGGGATGTTAGGCACAAGTCATTTCGATTATTCAATTTACCATAAGGACTATCCATGGTTAGAGGATATGTTGAAAATTGCCGATGATGAATTTGTTTCTTATTACGAGAAACGCTTTGCGATTCCAGGCTCTGCCAATAAATATGGCTTGAAAGAATTGCATGATTATTTAAAATCGAATAATTATAATATTTGCATTGCGTCAAGCTCAAGTGTTCCGCACATTAAGCGTTTAGTGAATAATTGTGGATTTGATTTTCAAGCAGATTTGATGCTTTCATCACAAGATGAATATGCGTCAAAGCCAGCTCCCGATTTATTTTTGGCATGTGCAAAAAAGATGGGAGTAAAGCCTGAAAATTGTATCGTACTTGAGGATAGTAAGAATGGAATTCGTGCGGCGTATAATGCAAATATGCGAAGAGTTTGGATTCCAGATCAAGTACAGTTTAATGAGGAAGACATGAAATATGTTGAACTTCAATGTGAAAATTTGAAAAGGGTTATAGATATATTAGAAGCAATGTAACGTTGCTTCTTTTTCGTGCTATACTAATGTTGTTTTTTTGAGGGAGGATATGTATGTTAGAGTTAGTCATATTTGATGTAGACGGGTTAATGATTGATACAGAAAGCGTATGGAAGAATGCGTTTGACAAGGCAGGAGATAAATATGGTATTCCAAATTTAGGAGACACATTATTTCCTTCATTAATTGGCAAAAGACTGGAAGATGAGCAAGTGTTGTTGGATCGTCTTTTACCAAGTGATATCCAAGATAAATTATTGAATGAGTGGAGACAAATCGGACTTAGTTCACTGGAAAAAGAAGTACCAGTTAAACCAGGCCTATATGAAATGTTGGATTTTTTAGAACAACATCATATCAAAATGGCTGTCGCAACTACGACAAGAAGAGAGCTTACTGAAGAAAGATTAAAACGAGTTGGCGTATATGATCGTTTTGATTATGTATTATGTGGGGATGAAGTCACAAATCGTAAGCCGGATCCAGAAATTTATTTGAGTGTCTTACATAAAATGAACACAAAAGCAGAAAATGCGATTGTATTAGAAGATTCGAGTGTGGGTGTTGAAGCAGCTTATAGGGCTAGTATTGACTGTATTCAAGTGCCTGATCTGATTGCTCCAACAGAAGTACAAAAGGAGCAGACAATTTGTATTGTCAAAGATTTAATGGAAGCTAGAGATTATATTAAAGAGAATAGAATATAAAATGCGGCAAAATGATTTTGAAAATACACCCATGTTAAAACTAGTCATGTCTCTAGCTATACCGAGTATGATTGCTCAACTTGTTAATATTTTATATTCCATTGTCGATCGTATGTTTGTAGGACAAATTGAAGAAGTGGGAAATGTATGTTTAGCGGCTGTAGGTATATGTGGACCTATTGTAACGTTATTATCGAGTTTTGGAACACTTGTAGGAATTGGTGGTTCGATTTGGCTATCTATGTGTTTAGGGCAAAAGAATGAGAAAAGGGCCAGTCAAATTTTATATAACAGCTTTGTGATGTTGGTTGTTCTTTCTATTTGTTTAACACTTGGATTCATTCTATTAAAACACAATTTGATCTATTGGTTTGGAGGCAGTGATGCCCTTTATCCTTATGCCAATACTTATTTAACAATCTATACATTAGGAACTTTCTTTGCTCTTATGTCGATTGGATTGAATTATTTTATTACGGGACAAGGTTATGCCACAATCGCAATGTTGAGTGTATGTATTGGAGCCTTCACAAATATTATTTTTGACTTTATTTTGATTCGTACTTTAAAGATTGGTGTGGCTGGAGCAGCCATTGGTACAGTTGTAGCACAGCTTTTATCGTGTATGTTTGTGCTTTGTTTTTTAAGATTCAAATCGAAGATCAAACTTCATAAAGAAGAATTATCTATAGAGAAGATGAAGCATATTGTAAAACTTGGATTCTCTCCATTTCTGATTATCGCATCCGATTCCATTATTTTAATAGTGATGAATATGATGCTTCAAAAGTATGGTGGAAATATGGGTGATATTTATATTTCGGCTATTACTGTAGCTCAAAGCTATTTCTTGTTGATTACAGGACCACTTTTAGGTATTAGTTCAGGAACACAGCCAATATATGCGTATCATTTTGGTGCGCAAAATTTAAAGAAGATCAAAGAAGCATTTAAAATTGTGATTTCATTTGCGTTTTTATTCTGTCTTGTTATGTTTATTATTTCAATGTGTTACTCCAATGTATTTGTGGCTATGTTTACTAATGATGCCATGACTATGCCAATCGCAGATAGGGCTATTAAAATATTCTGTTTAGGTATTTTGATGATGTCTATTCAATATGTTTTGGTAGATGGAATTACAGGATTATCTAATGTAAAATTATCATTATTTTTATCATTAAATCGTAAGCTGATGTATTTGGGTTGCACATGTTTATTGCCTGCTTTTTTAGGGGTTTCTAATATTTTCTATGCACAACCCACAGCGGATATTTATGCAAGTATTGTGACAATCATTTGTTTTATAAAAATCATTCCTTCTTATTTAAAAAGTCATGGAGTGAAGTAAGGCGAGATGAACTAACATCTCGTTTTTTTAATACTACATTCTTTTTCTGATATAATAGTGGTGTAGGAGGAATCTGTATGGCTATATTTCTAAATCCTGATAATGCGAATTTTAATGAAGCGGTTCATTCAAAAATATATGTGGATAAAACGGGTTTAATTGAATATACAAATAGTGTGCTTTCAACCACAGCTAAATTCATTTGTAATTCAAGACCTAGACGTTTTGGAAAATCCATGACTGCCGATATGCTTTGTGCTTATTATTCAAAGGGATGTGAATCTAGAGAATTATTTCAGCCATATACGATTTCTTCATGTTCTACATTTGAGAAGTATCTTAATCAATATGATGTCATTCATATTGATGTACAGTGGTGTAAAGATCAAGTTGAAAATATAAATGATATTGTAAATTACATTAAAGAGAGTTGTATGCATGAATTACAGAATGAGTATTCCAATATTGACTATAATGGAATTATTTCTTTGTCTGGTACACTTTCTAAAATCAATGATGAAACAGGACATCGCTTTGTGGTAATCATTGATGAGTGGGATGTATTGATTCGTGATAATGCGAATAATAAAAAATTACTAGAAGAATATATCGATTTCTTAAAAGGATTATTTAAAGGATCACAACCTTCTCGTTATATCGCATTAGCGTATTTAACAGGTATTTTACCAATCAAAAGAACGATGACACAGTCCGCATTGAATAATTTTGATGAATATACAATGTTGAATCCAGGTCCATTGGCTTCTTTTATTGGATTTACAGAGGGGGAAGTAAAAGGATTAAGTAATAAATACAATATAGATTTTGATAGAATCAAAAAATGGTATGATGGATATTACTTAAATCATCAGCATGTATATAATCCGAAAGCCGTTGTGAGTTTATTTACTTTAGGTGTGTTTCAAAGTTATTGGGCACAGACAAGTAGCTATGAATCAATTCATAGTTTGATTCAAATGAATTTTGATGGCTTAAAAGAAGCTGTTTTAGAAATGTTAAGTGGTAATGAAGTGAAGATGCAGACAACGTCTTTTCAAAATGATATGGTTTCATTTAAAAATATGGATGATGTCTTAACGGCATTGGTTCATTTAGGATATTTGGGATACAATCAAACATATAAGACGGTATTTATTCCAAATGAAGAAATTCGACAAGAATTTGTGAATTCTGTTTCAGAAGATAAATGGAATGATTTGATTCAATTTGAAAGGGAATCGGATACCATTTTAGAAGCAACTTGTCAAATGAAGACAGAAGTTGTAGCTCAACAAATGGAAAAGATTCATAATACGTATGCTTCTAATATTGCATATCATAATGAAAATAGTTTGAGCAGTGTTTTAACGATTGCGTATTTATCAACTTTGAAGTATTATTTTAAACCAATACGAGAATTGCCAACAGGAAGAGGATTTGCGGATTTTGTTTATATCCCTAAACCTGAATATAAAGATTATTATCCTGCCTTATTGGTGGAGTTAAAATGGAATCATAATGTTCAAAGTGCATTAGATCAAATCAAGGAAAAAGTATATCCTCAATCGATTCAAGAATATACCGATAATTTATTATTGGTTGGAATTACTTATGATTCCAAGACAAAAGAATATCGTTGTAAAATAGAGAAGTTTTAATGGTATTAAGAATAGGTGATAATTATGTTTTTTAAGAAAGAGAAAAAGATGAATGTTCCAGATTTATGGAATTTTATGACATCCTTAAATAAAAAGGATAAGGCTTTGTTTGAAGAACTATTAGATAATGATAATGAACCTTTGGAATATAAGGGGGATGTCAAACAGGGCGGATTATTAAAGAATAAAAAAATGATTGAGAGAAGGGTCATTGAAAAAGAAGAGGATGGAAGATTGCGTGATTATACGCAATATCGTATTCAGCCAGATGTATATGAAGTGTTAAAACCTTCTTATGATCAGTTTTATTCAATTATTGGTGATTAAGCTTGTAGAAATACAGGCTTTTTTTCTTTGTAGGTGCAAACCACAAGACAAAAAAAGTCCTTAAAGGTGCAAATGGAGAAATAAAAAAGCCCTTGTAGGTGCAAATGAAGTTGATAAAAAAGTGCTTAAAGGTGTAAATAGGGATGAAAGTGTGATATAATACCCATATATAAAGGAGAATATATATGTTAAGAAATGCGACGAATTTATTGACAAAATGGAATGCTCGAAAGAATCGAAAGCCACTTATTGTATGGGGCGCTCGTCAGGTGGGTAAAACATATCTTGTTAAGGATATATTTGCCGAAGAATATTATTCAAATTCTTATATATATATTGATTTTAAAATTGAAGATGAAATACGCGATTTTTGTGATCATACAGCTAATGCAGAAAAAATAATTGAATATATTTGCTTATATAAAGGTAAAGATATTACTAAGAATACACTTTTAATATTTGATGAAATACAAGAATGTCCGAATATTATTTCTTCTTTAAAATATTTTTGCCAGGATTTTAGAGAAATTCCAATCATTGCGACAGGATCAATGGTACGAATTCGTCTTCAAAGAGAATTAACAAGAAATGGATCCACACAAAAGTTTATGTTTCCTGTTGGTAAGATTGAACAACTCACTATATACCCTTTAAGTTTTGATGAATTCTTATTGAATAGCAATGAAAAATTGTTTAATGTGACAAAAAAGGCATATGAGAGTAGAACTCCATTAAGCAGTAGTATACATGAATTAGTATTAAATGAGTTTTATAAATATTTACTGATTGGAGGTATGCCTGAAGCAGTGAATACATACTTTGAATCCAATAGTTTTCTAGAATCAAGAAGAGTATTAAAGGATTTGTACGATAACTATTTATCCGATATGGAATTGTATCAGGCAAGTCGAGAATCTTGTTTACGTTCAAAGAATTTATTTTCAAATATATATGGACAGCTAAATAAAGAATCTAAGAATTTTTCACCCGGATTTATTGAAGAAAAGACAAAAACGAGAGATTATTTCCATCCAATTCAATGGTTGACCTTAGCTCATATTGTGAATCAATCTTTCCAATTAAAACAACATGTCACAATGCCTCTGATTCCTGATGGAGAAGGTAAATTCAGATTGTTTTTGGGAGATATTGGTATGTTCTCATATCAAAGTGGAATTAATGCATCTTCTTTTGTTGCTCCAAATAAAGAGAATACTTTATCTGGTATATTTTACGAAAACTATGTTGCGAATGAATTAGTCGCAAAAGGTATTGGATTATATTATTGGTGTGGAAAAAATGATGCAGAATTAGAATTCATTATTGAATCCGATAACAAACTGTATCCTTTAGATGTGAAAAAGGGTAAAGGTGTTTTAAATTCTTTAGATAAATTTTCAAACCAAAATTCATTTGAAATGGCGATTAAAGTATCAAAGAATAATTATGGGTATGATCATGAAAAGAAATTGGTTACGATTCCATTTTACTTTATGCCTTTCTTAGCAGAAGATTTGAAAAATGGAACTTTTAAAGTAGACTAGTCAAATTTGATTGGTCTTTTTTTAGATTCGTGTGAAAAAATGGTTTGTTTATCTTTTCAAATCAGGACATTTTAAATTGGCTTTATTATTTTACAAAAAAAGGAAGCAGTGTCGCTAACAAGACTGCCTCCTCAAAACGTAAATGTAGTTTATCACAAATTAATTATTGAATCAATTGAGTAAGGTTTTAAAATATTCTGTTTTCAAGCATTTGTTCGATGATTGTAAATACAGTCTGTTCCATTCTTCCATCATACAACATTCTATGTTTGGCACCTTCAATATATATTAATCGTTTCTTTTGGGCTGGAATCTTTTTATAGGCATGCGTAGAACTTGATGGAGCAATGACTTCATCACTTGTTCCATGCAACATAAGGATTGGACATTCAATTTGAGAAATAGATTCTTTATATTGAGAAACAATTTTTGTGAAGGCTTGGTATTGCTTTGAGCTTGGGCCTTTCTTTTCTTTGTCGGATTTTTTGAATAAACCTGTTACTTTTTTGATGTCAAGATATTCAAAGGCAGGTGCACAAAGAATTAAAGATTGTACTTTATAAATGCTTGCCAAATAACTAGCAATTACGCCTCCCATGGAAAATCCAATTAGAATGACATTGGGATTTTCTTTAATAGCAAGACCTAATTTGGCTTCACATCTTTGTACCCAATCTTTGTAGTTGGCATCATTTGGATTGTTTAAATCATACATATCAAATTGAATTACTTCATATTTTTTAGCCTTTAAATAGCGCGCTAATGAATCGAATTCATGACTTAGATTTCTTCCAAATCCGTGGATTGTAACTATTATAGGTTTCTTTCTTCGATTAAATAAAGACATTCGCATCACCTCGTTGTATAATTATTATAACATCTATTGAAAGGAAGGTCACATGTATCATGAAGGCAACTTTACTGATTAAAAATATTGAAAATTTATATACATGTGATAAGGATTTTACAATCTTACATCATGCCTTTATTGCATGTCACCATGAGAAGATCATTGAAATCAATACGGGTTCTTATAAAGAATGGCTAGATCCTGCAACTCGTGTAATTGATGCACAGGGAGAGTGTGTAGTACCTGCTTTTATTGATTGTCAATTTAAAAGTTTTACACACGTACGTTTAGGTGATCAATTAAGACAAGATATCAATGCGTTGTATGCGATGCGTCAAAATGGAATCTTAACTTTAATTTGTGACAATCCAAATACGCAAAGAATGAAGCTAGAACAGGATGTGTTTTATAAGAAAAACCAGCCGAAATTACCCGTGCTACATCGATTGAGTGAATTGAAAAATGAAATTCCAGAAACATTTTTAATGAGTTGTGGATTTGGACTTCCAAACTCCTATGTATATAGTATGGCCCCCATTAGTTATATGTTATTTCAAATGCATCGAGTGTGTTCGAGAACATTATTAGAAAGTATGACATCTTTACCAGCTAAAGAATTTAATTTATCAGATCGTGGATCGATTGAAATTGGAAAAACAGCCGATCTTTTGGTTTTACAAGTCACAACGATTGAACATTATTTTCAGACTTTGGGAAGACCTTTGATTCATCGTATGATCAAAAATGGGATTCAATTCTATCCCGAGTGGATGGTTTGTTAGGGAGAGTTTTCTTCCTTTTTTCTTTTTCTAAACAAAAAAAGATGGACTAGTCATTCGTCCATCTTCCAAAGATTCCACATGGTAATACACTATCATTTGTCGTTACAGGAAGTAGGTTTTCACCACATTCAATGTGTCCACCTTTTTCTTTCTGAATGGATCTTGATAAAGCTTCATTTAATGTTGAACAACTAAATCCAGTTGTATAGCAGTTCACAATAAAGAATAGCGCATCATCGCTTAAGATCTTCATACATTCTTGAATTAATGGGAATAATTCTTCTTCTAATTTCCAAAGTTCTCCATTAGGCCCTCTACCATAACTAGGTGGATCCATTACGATACCATCGTATTTTCTTCCTCTTCTTTGTTCTCTTTTAACAAATTTAATACAGTCATCGACAATAAAGCGAATCGTATGATCTTGTAAATTTGAAAGTTGCATGTTTTCTTTTGCCCATTGAATCATACCTTTTGAAGCATCAACATGCACAACTTCTTTCGCTCCAGCTTTTGAACAAGCCATGGTAGCTCCACCTGTATAGGCAAATAGATTTAAGATTCTTAAATCATCACGCTTCGATTCTTTGATCTTATTGGCCATAAAATCCCAGTTGCTGGCTTGTTCAGGGAATAGTCCCGTGTGTTTAAATCCAGTTGGACTGATTTTAAAACGCAATCCCTTATATCCAATTGTCCAGAATTCTTTAACAGGCTTTTTCATTTCCCAATGACCACCACCCGATTTAGAACGATGATAAACAGCATCGGCCTTATTCCATGCACGCTCATCTTCAATTGGCCAGATTGCCACAGGGTCAGGTCTTCTTAGAATCGTTTGATTCCATCTTTCTAGTTTTTCTTTATTTCCAGTATCAATAACTTCATAGTCTTGCCATTCTTTAGCAATTTGATTCATACTTTTAGTTCTCCTTTAACCGTCTTATTATAACATACATTTGCCAACTATGATATAATAGAGTGTGACTCTAGAAGGAGGTTTTAACATGTTTGTTCAAATGATTTGTAAAGATCGAAATGAAAAAGAAATGAATGAATTGTATGAAGTTTTAGGCCTTATCGCAAGACGAGAAGAAGTGCAAATTGAAGATCGTTATGATCATGTTGATATCTTGGTTTGTCCACAAGGAAAGATTGTTGTGACAGAAGAAGATGGTGATATGGTTTTACGTGCCAATACCCGTCATGCAGGCCCAGGCTTTCATGCGTTTGTAGTAGATATATTTAAAGATATTCAGGAAGAAGTTCCTGGAGAATATGAACTAATGGATGATATGGAATTTGATAAGGATGAAGATTTTGATCGATTAAGTTCTATGTATGAGGATGAAATGGATTATATTCGTGGTGTTCTTTTAGAAAATGAAGTGATGCGTCAACAGAATTATATGTATGAAGAAACTTACTTCTTGCCGCTTCAAAAGGAAGATCGTATCCTAACAAGTCAGGGAGATTTGGATTTAAAAGAATTTAAACATATGAATACTCGCGACTTAATGGATTCTTTCTATGTTTGGAATGATTGGGAAAGAGATGCCAAATTCTATAAGAATTGTGCATTGACTTTACTTGCCAAAGAGGGTGTTGGCAAATACACATTAATGAATGAAACAACCATTAAGCATGCCAATGATATTTGTGAATATATCGAAGCTGCTTATGAAAAAGATCATACAATTGATTTGCCTTTAGATGTATATGCAGATTTGTGTGAACAATTGGATCGAGAAAATAAATTGCAGAATGCCAAAAATATGGAGCAGGAAGCCATTCAATATCGCATTAAAGAAGTGTATCACTTATTTGAAGATGCAAGAGTTGTTGCCAGTGGTGCCGCAGAAAGAAGCTATGATCCAGTAAATCAAGCCTTATGTTTGATGTCTCCATATACAGATGAAGCACAATGGGATTGGTTGATTCAGGCCAGTAAACAACCGGGTATTGTCACAAACTTAGATCATATTATGGAACAAGATCCAATCCAATATGATAAGAAGACAATTTGGATGGATTCATGGCAAGAAGATGGTATCTATGTATTAGAAGCTGTACTTCGCTACAAAGAAAAATTCTTATATTTCCACGATGTATGTGCCAAGGAAAAGGATTTAGCTTTCTTAGAACAATGTATTAAGGAATCTGGTTTTACTAAAACGCAACAAGACTAGATAAAGTGTTAGAAAAGACAACAAAAGTACATGGCTATTCACCTGTTGATACGTTGTTGATGGATTATAGATTTGTGCCTTCTGTGTTAACGCTAAAACATAAGAAGCTAGAAATTGTCAAAGCGATTGCGAAGGGTTTTACCAATAAATAAAGTAAATACGAAAGTATTCGTTTCCTGTGGTTTTGAGTGCTCATATTTCTGAGCACTTTTTTTGGGTTTATGGTAAAATTGATACGGTGATTAAAAATTATGAGTAACTCAATATTAGATACATTAAATGAAAATCAAAGAACGGCTGCAACGACAATCAACGAACACGTTCGTATTATTGCGGGTGCAGGTAGTGGAAAAACGCGTGTCTTAATGGCACGTATTGTTTATTTAGTCCAAGATTGTGGCATTTTACCAAATCGTATCTTGGCTATCACATTTACGAATAAAGCGGCAAATGAAATGAAAACACGACTCACAGCGCAACTAGGCAGTATGGCAAGTGTAGTCCGTATTTCAACCATTCACTCTTTGTGCGTAAGAATGCTTAGAGAAGATGCGGATTTGATTGGGTATCCAAAAACATTCGTAATTATGGATCCAGAAGATCAAAAGGCTATTTTAAAACCAATTTATAAAACATTAGAAGTGGATAAAACAACGATTTCTTATAATCGTGCACTCGGTGCCATTAGTGCTTATAAGACAAACTATATTGATCCACAAATGGCAGGTAATATGGCAATGGATGATGTCAGTATTACTTTAGCTAAAATTTATGCCGGTTATGAAAAACGTCGTAATGAAATGAAGGCTATGGACTTCGATGATTTGCTGCTAGAGGGACACCGCTTATTAAATAGCGTATCTTCTGTTCGTGAGAAGTGGCAAAACCGTTTAGACTACATCCACGTAGACGAGTTCCAGGACGTGGATCCAATTCAATATGGAATTATTAAACTACTAACTGGAAAGAATACACATTTATGTGTTGTAGGAGATCCAGACCAAACTATTTATACTTGGCGTGGAGCCAGTGTTGACATTATTTTGAAATTTAATAAAGACTTTGAACCATGTAAAACTGTAATTTTGAATGAAAACTATCGTTCAACACAGCCAATTCTAGATGCTTCCAATGCAGTTATTAAATACAATAAGGAACGTATTGATAAAGATTTATACACAAAACTTCCTGGTGATGAAAAAATCACAATGTTTGAAGGCAAAGAAGATAGCGAAGAACCAATCTTTGTGGCTCGTCAAATAAATGAAAAACACAAAAAAGGTTTAGAATACAAAGATATGGCGATTCTTTATCGTTCGAACTATTCTTCACGTGCTTTTGAACGTATCTTTAAATCGGTCGGCATTCCATACGTAATCTATGGGGGTGTTCGTTTCTATGAAAGACAAGAAATCAAAGATGCCCTATGCTACTTAAGATTATGTACAAACCGTAACGAAGAAGATCCAGACCAAATGGCATTAGATTTAGCTGTACTACGTGTGATCAATGTACCTCGTCGTGGTATTGGTGCACGTACAATTGAAAATCTTCAAAAACAAGCTGCAGAAAGACATATGAATTTATATGATGTCATGAAAGATCCAATTGGATTAAGTACGGCGGTTACGAAGAAATGTGAAATGTTTGTAGATTTAATTGAAGATCTACGTGAAAATAGAGAGCATTATGCGTTAGAAGATTTCTTGGATTATGTATTAGATACAACAGGCTATATTTCGATGTTGAAAGAAGATCGAGAAAGTGGTCAGGACCGTATTGATAACTTAAAGGAATTAAAAGAAGACATTGCCCAAAGTATGATTGAAGATCCTGAAATGACTTTAGAATCTTATTTACAAGATATTGCCTTGTTTACGGATAAAACACAGGAAACAAGTGAAAATACAGTCAGCTTAATGACGGTACATGCCGCAAAAGGACTAGAATTTGACACAGTATTCTTAGTTAACTTTAACGATGGTGTATTCCCAAGTTCTAGAGCATGCGATGAAGGTGGTATGAAGGCATTAGAAGAAGAAAGAAGACTTCTATATGTTGCGATGACACGTGCTAAAAAAACACTATATATTTCTTGGAATACAGGCTTTAGTTATATGCAGGATGCGTTTAAAACACCAAGTCGTTTTAGAGCTGAAATCCCAATGGAATATATTGAACAAGAAGAAAAAGAAGAAGCACCAAAACACCCAAAGGTTGTAGTGTCTCAATCCTTAACAGGAAGACCATCTAAGCTTGGTGCGAATAAAAAGAAAATACGTTTACATAAAGGGGATGCGGTTGAACATACGATTTATGGTCAGGGTGTTGTGCTTGAAATACGTGGGGATGTCGCAACCATTGCCTTTGGTCATACGATTGGTGTGAAAAAATTAAATGCATCACATCCTTCTTTAAAGAAAGCCTAGGTGAGTATGATGGAAGAAAAGGCAAGAATTTTAGACTTACGTAAAGAATTAGAAAAATATTCCATTGAATACTATGTCTATGACAATCCAAGTGTGACCGATCAAGAGTACGATCGTTTGATGCAAGAATTAATGGCATTAGAAGAAAAGCATCCAGAAATGCAGGATGCGAATAGTCCTAGTCAACGAATCATTGGGTCTGTACTTGAGGGATTTGAAAAGGTTACGCATGATTCACAAATGTTGTCCTTAGGCAATGTGTTTAATAAAGAAGAAATTGAAGAATTTGTTCAAAGAATATCGGAAAGCGTTTCGAATCCAGAATTTGTCGTAGAATGCAAATACGACGGACTTGCGATGGCATTACTATATGATGATGGTAACTTTACTCGAGCTGTGACCAGGGGTGATGGAATAGTTGGAGAAGATGTTTCAAATAATGTTAAAACCATCCTTTCCATTCCTATGCACATTCCTGAAATGCGACATGTTGAAGTTCGTGGTGAAGTGTATATGCCTAAGGCAAGCTTTGAACAATTAAATAAAAGACAAGAAGAAAAAGGGTTAGCCCCTTTTGCGAATCCAAGAAATGCAGCTGCAGGAAGCATTCGCCAATTGGATTCAAGTGTGTGTGCAAGTCGTAAATTAGATGCCTATTGGTATTACTTCCAGAATGCGTCTGATTTTGCGGTACAAACACAAGAAGAAGCTTTAGAAGCAATGTCTAAGATGCATTTTAGAACAAATCCATTGCGCAAAGTTTGTACAACCGTCGATGAAATTTGGCAATTTATACAGGAAATTCAAGAAAAACGTGAGGATCTACCTTATGAAATTGATGGTATGGTCATTAAATTAAATAATTTAGCCGATCAAAGAAGACTTGGAAGCACTGCTAAAGTACCTCGTTATGCGACTGCCTATAAATTTCCAGCACAAGAAGTTTTGACACGATTAAAAGACATTGTCATTACAGTAGGGCGTACCGGAAAAATTACGCCTAACGCTGTGTTAGAACCAGTTCGTGTTGCCGGAACCACGGTGAGTGCGGCTCAGTTACATAATGAAGATATGATTGCCAATAAAGATCTTCGTATTGGTGATATTGTTGTTGTTCGAAAGGCTGGAGAAATTATTCCGGAAGTAGTAACAAGCGTACCTGAAAGAAGAGATGGAACACAAGTGCCATATCATTTCCCAACAACATGTCCAATCTGTGGTTCCCATTTAGTACGACTACCTGATGAAGCGGCACACTATTGTATCAACCAAGATTGTCCTGCTCGTGTTGTCGAAAGTATGATTCATTTTGCGTCAAGAGATGCGATGAATATTGATACTTTGGGTGATAAGAAAATTGAGCAATTACACGAATGGGGTTATTTAAATTCGATTGAAGATATTTATTTTTTAGATCGTTACTATGATGAATTGATTGAAAAACCAGGCTATCAAACCAAGTCGGTGGATAAGCTTCTTGAATCGATTGAAAATAGTAAAAAACAGCCATTGGGTGTCATCTTATATGGACTTGGAATTCGTCAGGTTGGTAAAAAAGCCGCAATGATTTTAGCTGAACAATTTGGTGACATCGATACTTTAATGCATGCAAGTATGGATGATTTAGTTACGATTCATGATATTGGTTTAATTACAGCCCAAAGTGTTGTAGCTTTCTTTAAAGAAGAAAAGAATCTTCATTTAATTGAAGTATTAAAACAAGCTGGATGTAATTTTACACAAGAAAAGAAAAAAGTTGTACAAAGTCGTTTTACAAATAAAACATGTGTATTAACAGGAACTCTAGAACATTATACGCGTAATGAGGCAAAGGCCATTTTAGAATCTTTAGGTGCGAATGTGTCTGGTTCTGTATCCAAAAAGACAGATTATGTCATTTATGGTACGGCTGCAGGATCTAAGCTTACAAAGGCACAAAGCTTAGGTGTTATGACAATGAGTGAAGAAGAGTTTGTACAGGAGGTAGAAAATGCGAAAGAATAAATTAGTATTGGGTTTACTCGCTTTATGTTTATGCGCTTGTTCTACCGGAAATAAAAATCAGGCAAACGCATTGGATGAAGATTCGTATCAAGCTATTTTACCCTATGAATCCAGTGATACTAGAAGTAAACATGTAGGTTTGATTCAAAATACAGATTTGCGTGTCGAAATGGAAAGTGGATTGATGGATCTATCGAAAAAGTATTTTTCACCAACTACGGTGGGTTATAAGACACATCAATTCTTAGATTATGATGAATTGGATGCGACAGACGGTTCAAGAGGATTATTAGGAACGGTTCGTGATGGAAATCCAAATGGTCTAAATCCAAGTGCCGATGAAGAATTTGATACGGGAAATGGGATTGTGACAAATGCGACAATTTTAGTGGACTTGTATGAATTAGATTGGTACACAAACGATAATCTAAAAGGAATTTCATTAGGTCTTGTCGTAAATGGAGAATTAAGCGCATCCGATGGTTCGAGTGTAGAAATTACAGATGAGAAGATGCAAAATTATTTGGAGGTTACTTTTTCTAAATTAGCTTCCTATATGCATGAGCGTTTTAATGAAATCAATAAGAATATTCCAATCTTTATAGCAGCTTATCGCTTGGACGATTCAAATACAACCGGTAAAGGTGGCTATATATATGAAGGATATTATAAGGGTGGACAAGGAAGTTTTACTTCTTTAAGTCAAGAATGGACACTGGTTCCAAGTTCACGCTTTACAGATTTGGATTCATCAGCTGCAACGGAGTTTGCGTCTTTTAAAGAAGAGATTTCAAGAGTTCTTCCAGATAACACGTATATTACGGGTGAGGCTAAATTTGAATCTAAAAAATTAAAGAAATTAAATTTGACAATTACAGCACACGGAAAGACAGCCGGAGAAATCTTGGCCGTGATTGAGGATGTAAAAGATCAGATGGATACATTTAGTTCAAAAAAATGTGACTATTTGATTACCGTTCTAAATGATGATATAGTGTATGCATTGATAGAGAGAGCATCTGGATCAAGTGAATGTAATGTGATCAGTAAGATATAGGAGGAGAATATGGAAAAGTTCAGTACAGAATATTTTCACAAATTGGCAAACGATTTGAAGTTTGATTTGAGTGATGAAGAAATTGAAGAATTGAAAAAAGATTTCGTTGCCGTCGAAGAACAAGTATCCCTTTTTGAAAAAGTGGACACAGAAGGCGTAGAACCTATGGTCTATCCTTTTGAAGCACCTACAACATTCTTAAGAGAAGACGTTGTAAGTGATGTATTAACGCAAGAAGAAGCGTTGAAGAATGTAAAAGATGCGCGTATGGGACATGTTCACGTTCCAAAGGTGGTGAAGTAAGATGGAAATTTCAAATTGTGTAAATAAAAATGTGGCTATTGAAAAAATCAATGCGGTTCAACCAAAATTAAATGCCGTAGTAACTATGGTGGATGAAGCTGATAACACAAAGGAAGGAAAACTTTCAGGCGTTCCAGTCGCATTGAAAGATAACATTTCTACTTGTGGTATTCGTACAACTGCAAGTAGTCGTATTTTAGATAACTATGTTCCTGTTTATGATGCGACAATCGTAAAAAAATTAAGAGAGGCAGGAGCTGACTTTGTATGTAAGGCAAGTATGGATGAACTTGGTATGGGTGGAACCAACAAGAATGCCTACACAGGTGCTGTACACAATCCTTATGATCTAGACCGCATTCCAGGTGGGTCAAGTGGTGGATGTGCTGCTTTAGTTGCCGCAGGATGTGTACCTTTGGCTATTGGTACAGATACAGGGGATAGCGTTCGAAAACCTGCTGCATATTGTGGTGTTGTTGGGGTTAAACCAACATATGGACGTATTTCACGTTATGGCATCATTCCTTATGCGAGTTCATTAGATCATGTTGGATATTTTACAACAAATGTAAAAGATGCTGCATTAGCTCTAGAAGTACTTGCCGGTCGTGATGATCATGATATGACTTCAAGTTATGAAGCTGTTGGTGAATATTCTAAATTATTGAATAGTGATCTAACAAACAAAACAATTGGTGTATTTAAAACCGTAATGGATGAAGTGAAAAACGAAGAATTAAAAGCTCAATTTAACACTTTAGTTTCTAAATTAGAGGAAAAAGGAGCTAAGATCGTTGAAGTGGAAATGCCAAAAGAATATATGGAATTGATTGCACCTGTCTATAAGACAATTGCGAATGCAGAAGCAACAGCTAACCATTCAAATCTGGATGGTATTCGTTTTGGTATGCGTGAAGAAGGTCAAGATTTAGAAGAAGTCATGACAAATACTCGTACAAAAGGTTTCTCAAGCTATGTTCGTGCCCGTTTCGTGATTGGTTCATATTCTTTGTTTGAAGAAAATCAAGATCGTTTATTTAGAAAAGCCCAAAAGATTCGTCGCTTGATCGTTCAAGCTTACGCGAAGATGTTTGAAGAATGTGATGCTGTATTAAGTGTTGCAGCACCAACGATTGCACCATTGATCAATGAAAGTACAAATGTTCGTTTTGGCGTATCTAGTTTTGCCGAAGAACACATGCAGTTACAAAATTTCTCTGGTTATCCAAGTATCACACTTCCACTAGGAAAAGTAGATTCTATGCCTGTGGCTGTGAATTTAACTTGCAAGCCTTTTGAAGAACAAAAAATGTTTGATGTATCTAGTGCGATTGAAGAATGCACAGGTTTAAAAGGACAATGTTTGGAGGGATAGTAATGAATTATTTTGTGACGATTGGTATTGAAATTCACTGTGAATTAAAGACAAATACAAAAATGTTCTCTGGTGCTCCTGTGCGCTTTGGAGAAATCGCAAATACATGTACAAGTGTTGTGGATTTAGGACATCCTGGATGCTTACCATGTGTAAATAAAGAGGCTGTAGCCTTAGCTATCAAGGCATGTACAGCTATGCATTGTGATCTTGAAACATTGGTTCGTTTTGATCGTAAAAACTATTACTATTCAGATTTACCAAAAGGATTCCAAATTACACAACAGTTCCATCCTATTGGAACAAATGGATATGTAGAAATTGATGTGGATGGAGAAAAGAAACAAATTCGTATCGAACGTATTCATATGGAAGAGGATACCGCAAAACAGTTCCATAAAGATACAGGTACATATATTGACTTTAACCGTGCCGGAACACCGTTGATTGAAATCGTATCAAAACCAGATATGCATAGTGCTAAAGAAGCAGCCGCTTATGTGGAAACACTTCGTAAAAATCTTTTATATCTAAATGTCAGTGATGTTAAGATGGAAGAAGGAAGTATGCGTTGTGATGTCAATATTTCTTTGAGTAAAGATAAAGATACTTTGGGAACAAAGACAGAAATCAAAAACTTGAACTCCATTGCGAATGTTCAAAAAGCGGTTCAAGCAGAAATAGAACGTCAATCTGCATTATTGGATGCTGGTGAAAAAGTGGAACAGGCTACTCGTCGTTATGATGAAGCACAAAAGACTACAATTCTAATGCGTAAAAAAGAAGGAAATGTTGACTATAAATATTTCCCAGAGCCAAATATTTTCCCAATTCAATTAGATCTTGACTGGGTTAAATCGATTCAGGATAATCTAGAAGAGCTTCCTGATGCTCGTTTAGCTCGTTTCATGAAGGATTATGAATTGAGTGAATATGATGCAGGTGTATTGGTTTCTGATCGTGAAATGGCTGATTTCTTTGAAGAAGTATTAAAATCAACAAAATTTGCGAAAAAAGCATGTAACTGGATCATTGGAGATGTTTCAGCTTACTTAAACAAAAACAACTTAAGTTTTGCGAAAGTACCTTGTTCAAGTGAAAACTTGGCTGGCTTGATCAATGTGATCGAGGCTGGAGAAATCAGTGGAAAACAAGGTAAAGTTGTATTTGAAGAGGTTATGCAAGGAAAAGATCCTAAGAAGGTTATCGAAGAAAAGGGTATGAAACAAGTAAGTGATGATGGTGCTATTTTAGCTATCGTTAACAGTGTTTTAGATGCCAACCCTCAATCGATTGAAGACTTCAAAAATGGTAAAGATCGTGCCGTTGGATTCTTAGTAGGTCAGGTCATGAAGGCGAGTCGTGGTCAGGCGAATCCTAAGCGTACAAATGAGTTGATTCAAGAAGAATTAAAGAAAAGATAAAAGTCTGATTCATTCAGACTTTTAATGTTTTCAGGTACTGTGTTATAATAAATACGTTATTAGGAGGTTTTTTAATGGCCAAGATGAAGCGTAGAAGACATACGTCCAATAAACCTACAGGTCAAGGACACAAGCTTGTATGGTTTACTGTTATTATAATTATGATTCCTGTTGTGATTGTAGGATATGTTTTGTTGACAAGTTTAGGTGGACAAAATCGACCTGTGGAAGGTAGTCGTTTTTCAAAAGCGGATTTAGATCCTGCCATCACAAAAGACAATATCTCATCTCTTGAGAGTGCTCTAGGAAACATTGATAATGTAGAAAAGGTAAGTGTGAATTTATTAAGTGCAACACTACGTGTACATATTGATCTAGTAGATAGTGCAACGGATGATGTGGCGAGTGCGGCACTTGATAGTGCATATAATATTGTGAATGAACAATTGCCAATTGATACATATTTTACAAATAAAGATAGTTCAAAGATGTATGATCTAGAAATTGATTCTTATAATTATTTGATTGATGATACACATACGGCAGATGGCTGGACATATTTAAAATTGACGAAGACTGGAGCTAGTGATGGTCCTGTTACAGATAATATGACAACCGCAAAAGATCCTGAGCTTTCAAATCAATTAAAAGCAGCAAGTGAACAGATTCAACAAAATATCGCAAATGCGCAAAACGAAGATGATGGACAATAAGAGTCCATCTTTTTTCATGAAAGGAGCCAAAAAATGAAATTATATATTGATGAGAATAATAAAGTAGTCACTATGCATGAGGCAACGAGTGATATGAAGTGTTTTGAAGAGTTTGAAAATAGGAAACCCTATTCTTTTGATGGAGTAAAAGAACTTGAAAATTGTATTCATCCTATTCATGTTTTATTGAATACGAGTATGATCGATGAAAAGTGGATTTATATGAATTTAAAATCATATATATCTAAAAATGACCGTGTTTGTATCCTTGCATTTAGCTTTTTTAATGATACTAAAAATGAGTCTGATTGGAATAAACAGTATGCGCCTGGACAAGGGATATGGTATCGCTCTAATCAAGATGTATTCTACAAGTATGGCATTGGTCAGGAACAAATAGTATGGGTCAATTACTTTAAAGATTCGATGGATGAAATGAAGGAAAAGATTTTAAATAGTTCCATTTTGATGTTGACAGGTGGAGCTCCTGATCTAATGATGAAGCGAATTAAAGAAAAGAAATTAAAAAAGTTAATTAAAAATTATAAGGGAATTATGATTGGATATAGTGCAGGAGCCATGATTCAGCTTGACTCTTATCACATAAGTCCGGATGAGGATTATCCAGAATTTTTGTATCAGACAGGTTTAGGTTGTTTATCTGGTTTTGCGATTGAACCTCATTTTAGAAGGAGTAAAGTGCAGCTGCAAAGTATTGAAAAGGTTAAATCAGAGAAACAAATTCCTGTGTATGGCATCTATGAAGAGGGTGGAATGATTATTGATTCAAGCATTAAATGTTTCGGTAAAATAGAGAAATTTGAGTAAAAAATCATTAAAAGGTACTATATGTTTGCACAAATTAATTGAAAATTTGCACAAATTAACAAAAAGTTAGCTTTTAATGTTAAATTCACATAGATATGGGATACTATTGATATGAGCCAAATGTGAAATGGTTAGCTAAAGGAGATAAGTATACATATGAAGTTTTGTAAGTTGATTACAGAGGTCGATTTAGAACTGCTCGAAGAGTTAGTCGATAATGGATATCCTGTGGATCGCATTGAAGAGAACGGGCAGGTTTACTACAAAACACCAGCTATGTTATGCCAAAATTTAAAAGTGAATGATGAAGTGAGAAATTACAGCAACGGTTTGATTTCAATGTCCATTGAAAATGTTCGAAAGAAAAAGGGGTTATATAGAACGGGGAATCTATTGATTGATATGGATTCTAACATTATCCAAAAGGGTAAAGAAAAAATCTTTATTCCTAAGGCAAGTTTTACAATAATTTCAACACTGATGGACGTTCCTCACAAAACTGTATCTAGATCGGCGTTGGTTTTTTACTTGGAACAGGCGTATCATCACGAAATATTGGATAACACTTTAACGGTTCATATCGCTTCAATTCGTCGCCTTTTGGGTGATGAATACATCAAAACCCATAAAACTGTTGGCTATTTTTGGGATTTCGATGTTTTTAAAGTGGGATAAAGTTGAAAAATGGCTTGAAAGAAAGGTATAATGTAAAGGTGTTGGAAGGAGATTTAGATTATGCCACATCTATTTGAGTCTAAAGATAGTTTTAAGGAAAGCTTTAAAGATGCTGTTTCTGATGCCTATGGACGTGATTTTGAAGATACATATCCTGAAGAGAGATATATTGTCCTAGGTAACATGATTCGTGATTTTGCCGGGGAGCATTGGAGAGAAACTAAAAATGCGATCAAGAAAACAGAATCAAAACAGCTTTATTATTTTTCTATGGAATTCTTGATGGGTCGTTTAATGACTAGCAACCTAATGAACCTAAACATCTATGATGTTGTTAAAGATGGTTTAAAAGATTTAGGTATGGACATCAATGAAATGGAAAACATTGAAAGTGATGCAGGATTAGGAAATGGTGGTTTAGGAAGACTTGCCGCATGTTTCATGGATTCATTAGCATCTCTTGATTTGCCAGGACATGGTAACTGTATTCGTTACCGTTATGGTTTGTTCAAACAAAAAATTGAAAACAACCAACAGGTTGAATTGCCAGACTGCTGGTTAAAGAATGGTAATGTTTGGGAAGTATGGAAACCTCAACATGCCGTAAAAGTTAAATTTGGCGGTTACGTAGATGGATACATGGATGGATATGGAAAATTCCATGCTCAACATCATCCAGAATTTGTCGTACGTGCTGTACCTTATGACGAACCAATCGTTGGATATCATACAACAACCACAAATACACTTCGCTTATGGGATGCAGAAGTTGATGAAGATTCTGTAAACTCAGGTGGATTAAATGAATATTTGAATCAAGTAACAGCTATTACAGCAAATGTATATCCTGATGATTCAACAATCGAAGGAAAACGTTTGCGTTTAACACAAGAATATTTCTTTGTATGTGCTGGAATTGATCAAATTATTCGTTCACACTTACGTGTATACCCAAGCTTAGATAATTTAGGTGATAAAGTTGCGATTCAGTTAAATGATACACACCCTGTATTAGTTATTCCTGAATTAATGCGTGTATTACTAGATGATTACTTCTATGACTGGGATGATGCTTGGAATATCGTGACAAAGACTGTTGCGTATACAAACCACACAGTTATGGCAGAAGCACTTGAAAAATGGCCTCAAGACATGGTTCGTTCATTGTTGCCACGTCTATATATGATCATTGAAGAAATCAACCGTCGTTTCAAATATGACGTAGATCACAGAGGACTATGTGGAATCTTCAACAATGTTTCAATCTTAAAAGAAGGACAAGTTCACATGGCTAACTTGGCCGTTGTTGGTTCTCACAGTGTAAACGGTGTTGCAAAACTTCACTCTGAAATCTTAGTAAATGATGTATTCAAAGATTTTGTGACAATTTATCCAGATAAATTCAATAATAAGACAAATGGTATTACTCACCGTAGATGGTTATTGTTCTCAAACCCTCAATTGACTCAGTTGTTAGAAGAAACAATTGGAGATGAGTTCAAGACAAATCCAGAAAAATTAGAAGATTTAATGGAACACGTTGAAGATGAGGCTTTACAAGCTAAATTCATGGATGTGAAATTAGAGCGTAAAAAGATTTTGGCTGCCTATGTAAAAGAAAACTTAGGTATTGATATTGATGTGAATTCAATCTTTGACTGCCAAGCTAAACGTCTTCACGCATACAAACGTCAATTATTAAATATCTTCCACGTTATGTATTTATACTTAAGAATGAAACAGGATCCTTCATTTAGAATTTACCCTCGTACATTCTTCTATTCTGCAAAAGCAGCAGCAAGTTATGATTTAGCGAAGGAAATTATTAAATTGATCAACATGGTTGCCAATGTTGTTAATAATGACCCAGAAATTTCTAAATACATGAAGGTTGTCTTCATTCCTAACTACTCTGTATCCATTGCTGAAATCTTATTGAATGCGGCAGATGTTTCTGAACAGATTTCTACGGCTGGTAAAGAAGCAAGTGGTACAGGAAACATGAAGTACATGATGAATGGTGCAATCACTCTTGGTACACTTGATGGAGCTAACGTAGAAATCGTTGAGCGTGTTGGATACGAAAATGCAGAAATCTTTGGTTTACATGTAGAAGACATCAATGAACTTCGTCATGAAAACTCATACAACGCATGGAATCTATACAATTCAAGCTACAATATCCGTATGGTAATTGATTCACTTAAAAATTGTACATGGTCAAATGATCCAAACGAATTTAAGTTGATCAACAACGACTTAATGATGCGTAACGATGAATTCTTCGTATTAGCTGACTTTGATGCATATGTATATGCACAAGAAAGAGTACAAGCTCGTTACATGGACAAGAGTCGCTGGGCTAAGACAATGTTAGTAAACATTGCCAAATCAGGATATTTCTCTAGTGATCGTACAATTAGCGAATATGCTAAAGAAATTTGGGATTTAAAACCATTGTCATTTGAAGACTAATTAAAAAAACAGATCATATTTACCGAACAAAGGTGATATGATCTTTTTTTCATGATAAAATGGTTTTATGAATGAAATTCTTTTTGCGGAAATCTACTATATATGTGTAGCTATCATGTTGATTCTAGGTTTTAAAACCTATCATTCCATGATGAAAAACAGTCAAAAAGTTAGCTTTTTGGCAGTTGTCTTTGTACATATATTATATTTTCAAACTGATTTAGTACGAATGACGACAAATAGTCAGGACCTGTTTCTAACTGAAATGAGCTTCTTGTTCTTTTCGCTATGCACACTTTCCTGGTTTAATTACATCCAAACAATGCTTGATATTCATTATGAAAAGAAATCGCAAACACTCTTTGCGATGCTTCCTGTGATTATAAGTGTTGTATTATTGTTGATAAATACATTGAATGGATGTTTATTTCAAATCGATTCATATGGAAATTTTCAAGAAGGACTACTCTATATTTTGTATGTATTTATAAACGATCTCTATTTTATGGTTGGAGCCTATCAAGCTTATGTGTATAGCCGTAAGGCAAAGAATTATCAACAAAAGAAATCAAATCAAATTTTAGGCATTTATATGGTGTCACTATTGTTAATTGGCACAATGCAAGATTTTTTTCGTGACATTCCTGTTTTTTGTGTAGGAACTAGTCTTAGTATCCTTATTGTATATATTAGTTTGGAAGAACAAATGATTTCTATTGATCCATTAACACAATTGAATAACCGTAATCGTATGGAACAGCATTTATTTGAGTGTGTAAGAAGTCAAGATTTAAATATGTACTTGTTAGTGCTGGATGTGAATAGATTTAAGAAAATCAACGATGAGTATGGACATGTGCAAGGGGATTTAGCATTAAAGGCCATTGCGAACTGTTTAAAAGAATCTTGTATTGAAAAAAGTGATTTTATTGCTCGCTATGGTGGGGATGAATTTGTGATTGTGTATAAAGGAAATGATGTAGAAGGTTTGTGCCAAAGAATTCATGCGTATATAAAAAAACTATCTTTTCCCTTTGACTTAGATGTGAGTATTGGATGTGCACCATATCACAAAGATATACATAAATGGAATGATTGGTTTATTGAAGCGGATAAACAATTATATAATGAAAAGAAAAAATTGAAAGACCGGTGATCCGGTCTTTATTCATATCAAGCAATCGCTCGAATAGGAAAGCCATCACAGTTTTCAATTTTAAGCGGGAAACAACTAAAACAAAATAATTCATCACCACATTGTTCTAAATGCGTGAGATTTTCGATATTCACAATATCTGTATCTTTAAATAATGCTTTGTGTCGAGTCAGATTATTATCATATACAGGATCCAATCTAATCACATCAAAACCGATGCCTTTAAAGTTTCCTTGAATTATAAGGAAAGTCATTAAAATAAGTTTCATCTTTGAAATGTTTGTCCCAACCAAGATTAAAGAGAAGAAAATCAGCCAAGTTGGCTTTATCTATATTGATTTTATCGATTGTGATGGCTTGTCCTTCTTTTAAATCCCTACAATCAACGACAAGAGCTTTGCCGATGAATTGTTCTGGGGAAAATTTATCTAAAGTCTTTCGGTTCGCAAAAATATGAGCCGGTGGATCTATGTGTGTTTGTACATGAGAATACATTTGAAGGAGTGTTTCTTTAAATCCATCTTTTACATACGTGTTTGCCGTTGTTAGTTTAGGTTTTTCTGTACCTGGATAAACTGGCATATCTTCTGAAATGGTATGTGTTAAATCGATGACTTTCATAAGGTACCACCTAAATATATTTAAGCACATCTTTTATCTGTATTGTGTTAAAATGATAAGTACAGGTGATGAATTATGAAAAGAATATTATTATTAGGAGCTACAGGCTCTATCGGTTTACAAACAGTGGATGTGATTGAACAACATCCAGACCAATTTTGTCTAGTTGGTATTGTGGCTGGACATCAAGTGGATGTAATGCAGAAAATCATTGATAAACATCCTACCATTCAGGTAGCTGGTATTTCAGATGTTTCAAAGGCCAAAGAATTAAGTGGTGTTACTGTTTATAGTGGCAATGAAGCCATGGTTCAATGTATTGAAAACTGTGAATATGATTTGTTAGTGAATGCCGTTGTTGGATTTAGAGGATTAAAGCCTACCTTAACATCTTTAAAAAAAGGAATTGATGTGGCATTGGCTAATAAAGAAAGCTTGGTTGCGGGCGGTGTTTTGGTGCGTCAGACATTGCAGGAAACAAACACCAAACTATATCCAATCGATTCAGAACACTCTGCCATCTTTCAATCCTTGCAGGGAAATCGTAGTGAAGATGTGAAGCGTTTAATTATTACGGCGAGTGGTGGTAGTTTTAGAGATAAGACAAGGGATGAGTTAAGTGATGTAACAGTAGAACAGACTTTAAAACATCCAAACTGGAATATGGGAAAACGAATCACAGTGGATAGTGCAACAATGGTCAATAAAGGTTTTGAAGTGATTGAAGCACACTATTTATTTGATTTGCCGTATGAAAAAATTGATACAGTGTTACATCGTCAAAGCATCGTGCATTCTATGGTTGAATACAATGACAACGCAATTATTGCACAACTTGGATCTGCTGATATGCGTTTACCAATTCAATATGCGTTATGTTATCCAGATCGTCCGGTATTAAAGGAAGATCATCCTTTGGATATGACAAAAACAATGGATTTGAACTTTAAAGAAATGGATTATGTTCGTTATCCAATGTTGAAACTAGCCTATGAAATTGGTAAAAAAGAAGGAAATCTAGGTGCCGTATTTAATGGAGCGGATGAACAGGCTGTACAGCTATTTTTAGATAAAAAGATTTCATTTTTACAAATTGAAGAAAGTATTGAACAAGCTTGTAAGCAGGCAAAATATATTGAAAACCCTACAATTGAACAATTAGAAGCAACGGATGCGTGGGCTCGAAAGTTTGTTGTTGAATATTGGGACTAGACCAATTGATATTTTGGGAGTAGAATAATGAAATGGAATGGAGGGTTTGTCGTGAATAAAGCAAAGGTTTATTGTGTCGCAAGTGCTGTAGCAGTTTGTGTGGCTTCAAATCCAAATATGGATGTGCTTGCCAAACAAGTACAGCCAGTAAAATTAGAAGAAAAAGCCCAACAGACAATTACTGCAGATGATTTTATCAAACAATATTTGAGTACAAAAGAAATTGTTAAAGATAGTACAAATAAAGATGTAGAGAGATATACATTGATCACTAAGGTGGATGAAAAGAATTATTCTTTCGTATTAGCCGGAAATCAATTGTTCAAAGTCTTGACGAAAGAAAATCAGGATCAAATCAAAACAGCTTATGAAACAGCATACGCAAATGCAGGTATGAAAAAAGCTGAAGGATGTACTTTAAGTGCATATGAAATTGTTGTAGCTGAGGCCAATACATTGGCTAATACATTGATTCTAAACGCTAAAACAGCTTTGGATACATCTTTAAAAGATGCACAAAGCTTAGATTCTACAATCTTTACTGCAAATAGCTATGCCGCTTTAAAAACAGTGATGGATGAATCCAGCCTTTTGGTTCAATCAACAACTTCAACTTTAGAACAACTTACACAAGAGTTAGTGAAGCTGGATAATGCAAAAAAAGCATTGATCAATGTTTCTGGATTAAAAGCTATCGTAGATCAATCAAGTACATATGCAAAGGATAGCTATACTAATAGAAGCTATACGGCATATGAAACAAGTTTGAATGAAGCTAAGCAAGTATTAGAAAATGGTGCAAGTACTGTTGAAGACATTGAAAAGGCACGGTCTGCTTTAAATGCGGCAGCTGCTTCCTTAGTTAAAAAAGCGGATTTCTCTAAATTGAATGAAAAAGTGCAGGAAGCTAGTGAAGTCTTAGAATCCAATAAGGATATGCTTGAAGAAGAGTCTTATAATAACTTCAAGAAAGAATTGGATGATTGTAGTCTTGTACTTTCAAATGATGAATCAACACAGGCAAAAGTGGATGAAACGTTAGCACATCTAAATGCATATTTAGACGATAATACAAACTTTGTATACAAGGTGGTTACTTTAGAAGAAAAGGTTGCACCAAAAGTAGAAACAAGTAATGAATTATTGGTGCAAACACCAGTTGTACAAGAACAGCCGCAAGTTGTGGCTCCAACTGTAGAAACAAAGAATGTAGAAGCTGCAAAAGTGGAAACGGTAGTCAAACAAGAGGTTACAAGTACGGCAGCTAATAATTTCATTAAGACATACTTAACGAGTGCAAGTGGAAATATCTTTACAAGTGCCAACAACTTGAATTATCAAAAGATTCTTTCTGCGATGCCTAGCTGGGTAAAATTATCTGCAACTGATAAAAATGCAGTGAATGCAGAATTGGTGAATAAAGTTGGTAAAAAGTATCAGCGTTTATTGCAGGAAGCACAAAAATTTAGTATGAATGCAGGAAAATATACGCCTGTAAATACATCAACAAACACAAATGTAACGATTTATTCATGGTTATGTATGATGTCTTTAGGTGTATTAACATTTGCACTAAAACGTTTAAGAAAACAAGATTAAGGGCTATGGCCCTTTTTTTCATGCTTAAAAATTGTTATAATAACGAAAGAAAGGCTTATGATTTTATGAAACAACAGAAATACAATTTTAAAGATCTAACTCTAGCATACTTTCAAAAAAAATCGAAATTGTATCGTGCAGGTGGATATAAATATGCTACTCCATTAAAACGAGATCTAAGAGATTACCAAAATCATTTCTTTGCGTTTTTGATGGATGTCAACATTTGTTTATTGCCTGTTTATATATGGGTTCTTGAGTTTTTATTAATTATGTGTGGATTGATTCCACCACACTTCTTTGATTTATTATTCTACTTAATGTTTGCCTTGTTATTTGTATCTAGTGTATTATTACTTGCGTTTTTTACAGCACGAACAAATGGGCAGTCATTTGGATATGCCATTATGGATTTGAAATTGGTTCGTAGAAACAAAAAAGAGGCGATGCCAATCAATTTGATCTTACGACAAGCATTGGGATTTGGTCTTCCTTTGATGATTTTAGGGTTCTTCTTTCAAGTGCCAGGAGTCATTTTATGGTGGGTCATCAATGGTATTGTTGTCTTAATCACTCCAAACCAACAAACTCTATTTGATTTGATTTTTGGCTTGGTTCCTGTAAATGAACCAGATCAGGAAATTCGTTTTGAAACAAAGGCGGAACCAACTTTAGTAAAAGAAGAGTTGGTTGTGACTCCAATTGATTTACATATTCGTTCAAACTACAGTGATGATGGTTATTATGATGTAGAAGAATTATTCAAACAAGCCAAAGAAAATCGCTTGGAAGTTATCTCAATCACAGACCACAACTGTGCAAGAGCGAATGCGGCAGCGGTTCGTTTTTCAAGTTTGTACAACATTCAATATATTCCAGGCGTGGAAGTGGATGCACAATATAAAAGAATGCGAGTACGTATTCTAGGTTATTATATTGACTGGACGAATGAAGTGTTTGAAGTGTTAGAACAAAATTCTTTGAAGCGTGAAAAAGATTTATCCATGGAGCGTGTTGAAAAATTCGAAAATTACTCAGGTATTCGTATTGATGTAGATTCATTAATTTCAAATTCTCGTTTCCAAACTATTACACCAGCAGAAATCACAAAAATGGTGTTCCATAACGAAAGAACGCGTTTATTGCCTTTTGTGAAGAAGTATATTGATAGTTGTGAAAGTGAGAGTGTTGCGATGTCTCGCTTTGAAACCGACGTATTTGGTAAGAATGGACCTTGTTATGTAAAGGCTAACTATCCGGATGCGAAAGCAGTCATTGATGCGATTCATAGTGCTGGAGGGATTGCGATTTTATCAAGCTGGCATTTAGATTATATTTCAGATGATGTTTTAGAAGAAATTGTGGATTTAGGTATGGATGGAGTGGAATGCTTCTCTAATGATATACATGAACAAACGGTTGCGGCTGCCTTGAAAATTGTTCAGAAACGCAAATTATTCGTATCTTGTGGTAGTGATTATCATGGTCCTACTAAGCCAAAATATCATATGGGTGTTTCAAATTGTCCTGAAAAAGCTTTACCATTGGTAAAAATTTTGACAAAAGCTGCGAAATAAATTTGCTCAAAATACGTTTTATAGCGTATAATAAACAAGTCAATAAGCTTAGAAAAGAAGAGTATTTATATGGCGTACTAAAGAGAGCGGATGGTTTGGTGTGAATCTGCGTACAATATATAGAGAAGATGGTCTTGGAGCTTCTTTATCGATAGGTAGGTAAAGACGTATGCTGGCGTTAACAGCTTGAGGTGTGAAAACACAAACTAAGGTGGTACCACGAAGCTTTCGTCCTTGGATGAAGGCTTTTTTTATTTGTATGATAGGAGGAAATAAAGATGACACAAAAGAAAGAACCATTTTATTTAACAACGGCCATTGCGTATACATCAGGTAGACCTCACATTGGGAATACATATGAAATTATCTTGTCGGATGCGATTGCTCGTTTTAAAAGAGCACAAGGATATGATGTATTCTTTCAGACAGGTACAGATGAGCATGGTGTAAAAATTGAAGAAAAGGCAAAAGCTGCAGGTGTAAGTCCACAAGAATTCGTGGATGGTGTGGCTGCTCAAATTAAATCAAACTGGGATTTAATGAATACAAGCTATGATTATTTTGTGCGTACTACAGATGATTATCACGTAAAAGAAGTACAAAGTATTTTTAAACGTTTATACGATCAAGGAGATATCTATAAAGGAACATATGAAGGATGGTATTGTACGCCTTGTGAATCATTCTGGACAGAATCTCAATTGGTAGATGGATGTTGCCCAGATTGTGGTCGTCCAGTTAAGAAGGCAAAAGAAGAAGCTTATTTCTTTAATATGCAAAAGTATGCGGATCGCTTAATTAAATACATTGAAGATCATCCTGATTTCATTCAACCAGAATCTCGTAAGAATGAAATGCTGAATAACTTCTTGCGTCCAGGATTACAAGATCTTTGTGTATCTCGTACATCATTTACATGGGGAGTTCCTGTTGACTTTGATCCAAAACACGTTGTATACGTTTGGATTGATGCATTAAGCAACTATATCACTACACTTGGCTATCATGCCAATGGTGTTAGTGATGAAAAGTTCAACAAATACTGGCCTGCAACACACATCATTGGTAAAGATATTTTGCGTTTCCACACAATTTATTGGCCAATTATTTTAATGGCTTTGGATTTACCTTTACCTAAGAAAGTATTCGGTCATCCATGGTTACTTACGGGAAGTGACAAAATGTCTAAATCAAAAGGCAATGTGATTTATGCTGAAGATTTAGTGGCTCACTTTGGCGTAGATGCTGTTCGTTATTACTGTTTACACGAAATGCCATTTGCGCAAGATGGAACGATTACTTGGGAATTAATGATTGAAAGAATCAATTCGGACTTGGCAAACATTTTAGGAAACTTAGTATCTCGTACAATTGCGATGTCAAATAAATATTTTGGTGGTTTAGTCACAAATCCAAATGTATGTGAAGCAGTCGATGAAGAATTAAAAGCTTGTGCTTTAGAAACTAAGAAGAAAGTAGAAGCTAAGATGGAAGAACTTCGTGTTGGTGATGCATTAGATGAAGTATTCACATTGCTTCGTCGTACAAACAAGTACATTGATGAAACAATGCCTTGGGTACTCGCAAAAGATGAATCAAAACAAGATCGTTTAGCTACTGTTTTATATAACTTATTAGAATCGATTCGTATTTCAGCAGTATTATTACATTCGTTCTTACCTGAAACTGCAGAAAAGATGTTCGCATATTTAAATACAAAAGTAACGGATTTAGATTCTTGTGAATCTTTTGGAAACTTAGAAACAGAAATTCATGTAGTTGAAAAGTGTGAACCATTGTTTGCACGTATCGATGAAAAGAAATTTATGGAAGAGTTTAATAAAGAAAAAGAAGCAGCTAAAAAAGAAGAGCCTAAAAAAGAAGAAAAAGTAGAAGAAGTTACGATTGATGATTTTGCGAAACTACAATTCAAAGTAGGTACGATTGTGAAGTGTGAACCACATCCAAAGGCAGATCGTTTATTGGTTGAACAAATTGATTTGGGTGGTGAAGTTCGTCAAATCGTTAGTGGTATTGCGAAACACTACAAGCCAGAAGAATTGATTGGAAAACAAGTTGTCGTAGTGACAAACTTAAAACCAGTAAAATTACGTGGTGTAGAATCATATGGTATGATTTTGTGTGCTACAGATGATAAAGACTTGTCATTTGTCACTGTCGCAAAAGAAATGCCTAATGGTGTAACTGTTCGCTAATGAATGATAAACAAAAGGTTGTTTTTAAACAATTACAGCTGGCTGGACTTGGCGTTGTCGTCTTTGTGTTTGGCTTGTTGTATCAAGAAAAAGCCATTTCCATTGTAGGAATCTGTATCTTGATTTTTGGCTTATTAAGAACCTACTACATTAAAAAAGTAATTGATAAACTAGATGAGTAAATAATTGCTCATCTTTTTTTGCGCAAAATAAAAAAGGCGATGAACTCGCCTTGATTACTGCATTAAACGATGCATATTTTTAGCCTCATACATAGAATCGTCCATGGCTGATAAGAATGCATCGGTATTTTTACCGTTAAATTTAGCTATTCCAATCGAGAAAGATAAATGGAAGGGTTCTTTAGAATGGATATTGAATTGGCGAACATTGTTTTCAATTCGCTTTTTCAATTTCACGGCTTCTGTATCTGACTGTAATTTTGCGAAAATCACAAATTCATCTCCACCCATACGAATGGCAACTGAATCTTTATCGATCGAATGTTGTAGAATTTTACCAAACTTTATGAGGGCATAATCACCTTTTAAATGTCCATATGTATCATTGATGGCTTTAAAGTCATTGATATCCATCATGAATCCATATACATGTTTCGTTTTATTGTTTTGAAGTTTGTTTAAATAATGATTCATGTATTTTCGATTGTATAATCCTGATAAATCATCAATAAAGGAATTTGAAATTTGAAATTCTATATAGATGAGAATAAAGGCAATAGCCACGCACAGCCAGCCTACTGCAATGCCAAAGAATAATCCTTGAATAATGGTTCCAATCATACATGGAACAACAAAATAATAAATAGGAAAGAATTCCACTAAAATGGAATCGTTTTTAGCTTTGTGAACAGTATATATACTTTCAATGTAATAAAAGAAGACTGCCACATATATGACATAACTGAATAGGCCACGCATATATTTATTTTTCTCAGAAATACTGAAGATTATGCCATTTCCAAATAAATTGATAATTAATAAAATTGTGGTAATTATTAATGGAATGGCTAAAATCTGTGATTTCTTTTTGATGCGATTCGTGTTTCGATAAATATGATATTCTACAAATAGACACCAACAATATCCAACAATCACTGAAGCATCTGTGCAGATTGTATTTGAAATATATTGAAGAATATAAAAGATAAAACCTGGGCGTGCATCAATGATAAAACTGAGTGTTTCATTGATTGTGGCAATAAAGGTAACTATCAGCAGAAAGTTATAGGCTTTTTCATCAAATTGATTCGTTTGTGCAATACGAATTCGATATAACAATAAGAAGAGCACTAAAATTGCCCCGGTCCCGTTTGCCACTAGTATCTCGGGTATGTTGATCATAATTAACTCCGTTTCTTTTTTTTGGTTATCAATATCATCATAGACTTATTTATGGGTTTGTGCAAATGAAATAGTTTATATGTTAATTAATCTTTACAAAGATTAAGTATAAATTAAGTGTTGGATAAATGTCTGTTCAATCGTATCGAGTCATATTGTACTTTGTTTAAAGCAATTTATACTAAAAGTATAAGGAGGTACAGATATGACTATGATTAAAAATTCAGTGGTAGAACTATTTATTTTACTTCTCTTGGCATGTACCGTTTTTATTTATAAACTTCCAAGTACAATGAACACTTGGTTATTGAATTCAATTGTGATTGTGGTAATGGGCGTTTGTATTTTAAGAATCGCACTTAAAATGATGAATCATAAATAATGTTGGCTTTTCCTAAGGGGAAAGCCTTTTCTTGTGGTATATTATAGGTATGAAAAAGTTTTTAAAAGATATTGCACAAGGTATATATGATGGACTACAGGAAAACGAAGCTACACATAATCAATACAGTTTTCAAGAAATCTATGATGTAATCCAGGAATTTGTATCCTATGTTTTTGTTGGCTTGATTTTAAGCGTAGGAGCTGTTTTTGGATATCCCTATTATAAGACATTTATATCATTAGGTGCGGTACTCCTTCTTGTATGGGCATTTATCTTGTATTATTTTTTAAATTCAAAGGATTTTAAAAAAATCAAAAAGAAATGAGGAAGAGGTATGCAGACTATTTTAGTTTTACTTGTGGCATTTGTCGCAGGCATTGAAGGCATCTTGGATGAGTTTGAATTTCATCAACCCATTGTTGCCTGTACTTTAATTGGTTTAGTGACAAACCATTTAACAGAAGGATTATTATTAGGTGGATCTTTACAATTGATTGCCTTAGGATGGGCCAATATTGGTGCGGCTGTTGCACCCGATGTATGTTTAGCGAGTGTGATTTCATCTATATTGATGATTCATGGACTTGAAAGTGCAATTGAAGCTAGATTCGTAATCGCATTTAGTATTGCCCTAGCGATACCATTATCTTTAGTGGGTTTATCTTTGACAAAGGTGTGTCGTAATTTAGCAATCCAACTTGTACATAAGATGGATGAGACAAAGAAAGTTTCTTATTATCAATGGATTGGCATTTGTATGCAGGGAATTCGTGTTTTGATTCCCACAATCGTTTTATTATTGATTCCATCATCCATGATTTGTTCAATCTTAGAAATGATTCCTGTTTCAATTTATAAGGGACTATTGATTGGTTCGGGTGTAGTTTGTGTGGTTGGCTTTGCGATTGTAGCGAATGTATTAGGATCTAAATTTACATATCCATTTTTTATGATTGGATTTGGACTTGCATGTATGACTAACTTATCTTTAATATCTTTATGCTTTATTGGTGGTGGCTTAGTTTGGCTATATATGTTGTTGAATGCGAAAGAAAAATCGAATAAGACAAGTGATGATCCATTAGGGGACATCTTAAATGATTATGAATAGGTGGTTTATATGAAGAAAAGTACAAGATTAAAGGTTTGTTTAAACCATCAATATTTACAAGGTTCATGGAACTTTGAGCGTATGCAAAATGGTGGATGGTGCTATGGTTTACTTCCAGCATTGAAAGAATTATATCCAAACAAAGAAGATTTTGATAAGGCTGTAGAGCGTCATTTAAAATTCTATAATACACATCCATACGTTTCTGCACCAATTGTTGGGATCGTTTTGGCTATGGAAGAAGAAAAGGCAAAAGGTGCTGATATTTCAGATACATCTATTCAAGATGTAAAAATTGGCTTAATGGGGCCTTTAGCAGGCGTAGGAGATCCTGTGTTCTGGTTTACAATGCGTCCAATTCTTGCGGCTGTTGGCGCATCATTAGCTTTATCACAAAATATTCTAGGACCTATTTTCTTCTTTGTGGCATGGAACGTACTTCGCTTTGGCTTTCTTTGGATCACACAAGAGCTTGGTTATAAGAAAGGTACTAAGTTGATTACGGACTTGTCTGATACATTCTTAAAGAACGTAACATTAGCTGCAAGTATGCTTGGAATGTTTGTGATTGGTATATTAGTTCAGAGATTTGTCTCAATCAATGTAGTAAACATTCAATCCGATTTAGATATGGTATTGCCTGGAGTTCTTTCTTTATGTGTATTCTTTGGTTGTACAAAGATACTAAAAAAAGGTTTTTCACCCGTATTATTAATTGTCATTTTATTTATTCTTTGTGTCATTTTAGAGATGGCAGGAATCTTAGTGATTTAAGTCTAAAAATATGATTTGTATACTTCGTACAATAATATTGGCTTAACAGATACATTGGTGACTTGTTAATATAAGTGACATTAATGATGTCTATTTAAGACTTATTGTATAGGTGTAAACGAAAGAGAGACTACACTTATGACAAGAACTTCAAAATATTTAAACCAAGATACTATCGCTGCTTTACAATCTTTTCAAATCGAAAAGATTGATCGTGAAATCACTGATTACCTAGATACAAACAATAAAATGAATACGTATCATTTTGAATACTGTCCTAAATGCGGATGTTATCATCCTCGTTTAATTAAGAGCGGTTTTGCCAACTCTGGTAAACAAATGCTTCGTTGTAAAGAATGCGG
>OLQT01000087.1_pt1 | contig 72467 bp, 63 predicted proteins | sample 1672651 | NCBI WGS metagenome assembly OLQT01 (sample SAMEA3136709, study PRJEB25190) | human gut metagenome | biome: human gut; feature: human-associated habitat; material: faeces | place: Austria | collected 2013 | reverse complement strand
TATTGATTAATCTTATATCAGTTTTTTGTGTTTACACAAAACTTGAAACAGTCTCACTACTTAAGATTGCATTATAATTCCAGACCCTTGCCAGGATTTGGAGATTCTGCCTCGTGAGGTTCTTCCGCAATTATCCGTTATTATTGTTATATCCCATATACCTCAACTTTGCTTCAAGCAACTGCCTGCCACACCTTCCATACATTGTACGTTTTATCATTTTTAATCTGCTATTTGTTCCTTCCACAAATCCATTACTGTAATCATATGCTACAGCATTTTCAACTGCATCTATATCTCTTTTTAATCCTTCAGCAAAACCTCTTAAGGGCTTAAGAAGACTTTTACTATATTTTTCAACAAATAAATAGAGCATGGGCACGTTATGATTTTTAAAAATATTTCTAAACTCTTTTATGCAGCATTGAAGTTCCCAAATATTTGGATATTTTTCATAAATATATTTCTTATGATTATCTGAAAGTTCAGTATTCATCCATATGTACCTAAACACACCTTCTCGTGTAATATAGTCTTTCTCTTTTCCCTTACTGCCGGTTTTGTATTTTAAACACTCCGTCATTGTTCTGATATATGGCTGTGGCTCAAAACATTTATTTTCTTTTTGCTCTATTTTGCACAAATAATCAAAAGCATTGCTTTTGGATCCAGAATATCCTTTTTCGTATACTGCTTTTACAGTTTTGCTTTTACTCCATCCTTCTTTAAGACAATCTATAATAAAATCATGAAATGGATCCAGTTTGCTTTGACGAATTCCATACATACTTAATTCTTTTGGATCACCTTTACGATATTTTGCAATTGTGTTGCGACCTATTCCCATGCGTTTGGCAATTTCACGGTAACTACAGCCTTCTTTTAAAAAATTTTGTATTTGGCAAATCATTTGATAACGTTTTTCTGAAAATACAGCACAATTATCCACATCAGATGCGATTTTTTTTACAATGTTCTTCTGCATCGATAAATGTATCATTGTGTGGGATGCTTATTGTTGTAGGAATTTCTTGATTCAGAGCTTTTTTTATTGTTTCCAGCAGATTCTGATGTAAATGAAATCGATCTGCCACCTGCATTGCATCGGGTAATTCTTCTGATATTATTTTCGCATATGCACTTGCCCTATCTCTTGTAACCACTTTAACATTTTTATTATTCTTAAGCCATTTCCGCAATGTATCCCCATTTCTTCCATCCAACAATGTTATAGGTTCGTGCGTTTTTTCATTTACTATGATAGTCCCATATGTATGGCGCTTTTTATATGCAAAATCATCCACACCTATTACATCACCAACTTCCGGTTTGGGAAGAGATTCATATCTTTTTAAAAGTAATCGTATTACGGTATCACCACTAGTTTTTATCCCTAATGTACGGCAGACTCGGGCACAGCCTTCACAACTGGTTTCAAGAGCCAATGTACAAATAAAATCAGCACATCTTTCTGTCATACGACTATAATTATTAAGAAATCCGTCAAAAGTTTCAGCAATAGAAACAACCTCACATTCGTCATTCAAACATGCATACTCATGTGAACAAATTTCAAGTTGGACACTTTTTCCTAAAATAGGTAAATCCTGTACTTTACGAGTATATGTTCCATGATATTTTTGTGTTATGTGATTACACTTTGGACATTTACAGCTGCTTGAAGTTGATTTCATCTGAATAATAATTTTATCACTTTGCTGGTCAATATCTGTTATCATCAGATCCTTTTCCGGGTAAAATTTATCTAAGCATAATGTATTATTAGACTCTGCCATCAATAACTCTCCTCATACATCTTAATACAAATATTATACTATATATATGATCATACTAAAAGGGTTAAAACGGACAATTGCGGAAGAGCCCCTCGTGAGAGCCATCATTCCGGTGTTGAGTGAGCCGGTATTCCGGCTAACATTAATCCACTTTGATTTTGCTTAGGTGCTATTTATGAGAGTGGACATATCTTGTCAAGCCCTTGCCGCCACAGCGGTGCGATAGCAGGCTTTATAAGATGTGTTCAATCTCATATCCTAGCTGTAGAAAAAACAATTGTAAATGAAGTGGCTCACTTTACACCGGACAGATGGATCAATTAGCACCAGATTATTCAGGATTTAGCGTTTATCTGGATCTGGGCAGGGTTCTGGAAAAGAAACCCATAAACTGGATGGAGTGTGAAGTGCACTACATCAGCACCAAGACCAACTGATACAGCAGGGGAGGCGTCCACTGTAAACAGTCCATGCAGTAAAGGAAGGTCAGTAACAATCAAAAAACAAACAAGAGCTGTAGCTGGCAGTAGTTCTCTCCGTAGGGCATAACTCTGTTTGAAAGTTTAGCTGGCACTCAGTGTATTATGAGCAGATGGGACGAAGGAAGTTGGCATACGATGCCATTAGACACGGAAGGTTCATCATCATAGTTGATCAGAGGAATTCTAGCTTTTATAAAGCAAAAAACAATGGATGCTTTATTTTGTATACCTGTTTTTAACTATTCCGTACTTGATATAATGAATGTTCATGCACTTTAGCACTTGTTAAGAGGTAATTATTTAAAGAAAAAGTCCCAAAAATCAATGATTTAGGGCTTGAAATTATAGGAAGGAAAATATGAGTGATATTATTAGAGAAGTAATAACGACAGTTGCAAGTGTTGGAGTTGGTTGTATATCTACATTAGTGGTATGCTATATAAATAATAAACATGAAAATGAACGACTAAAGATATCTTTAGAATCTACTCAAATTACTAATCAAAAAAATATGAACATTCAATATATAACGAACAAAAGAATTGATCGGATTAACGAAGTAAGGAATATATTAGCAGAATATATTGCTATAGCACAAGAATGTGCGAACAAACTAGTTTTAGATAAAAAGATTGTAATTCCAGAAAAAGACTATAGAGATCTGAATATATGTTTAGCAAAATTAAGATTACTATCTAATTTTGATGAAACATATGAGAAAGAAGTATTATATTTATTAGATGAAATTAAAAACAATATTTCAATGAGAGAAGAATTCTGCCCGAATAAATTTCAAAATGATATTATTTCGTTGACAAAAAATTCTCAAGAATATTTAAAATTAGAATGGTATTGTATTAAGCATGAAATTCAATGAAAAAAGTAATAATCAGAGAACAGTATGATATGATCATGAATTTAAGGGGACTGAGACTTTAATAAAATTATATGATGAAAATACAATAAGGGAAGAAATGTATTTGAAGAACATAAAATATAAAGCTAATAGAAATATTAAGCCAAGAAAGGAAGATAATGAAATTACGAAGAATTGACGATAAAAAAGAGATAGAAGAGAAACGACAAGAAGGTTTATTTGAAAGTGAATTAAGATATTTGGATGACAATGATGTATTGTGCTACGTTGAGGAAGAAAATGACATTGTTGCAATTATCAGAATGTCTGAAGATGTTGAAGAAAGTAATAGTGTGTGGATAGATGAATTTGAAGTGTTAAAAAAATATAGAGGGCAGGGAAAAGGAAAATTTATAATAGAACAATTTATAAAAAGACATAACTGGAGAGTCAGATTATGTGCTAAAAATAAAATGGTAGCCAAATTTTGGAAAAAATGTGGATTCAAAGAAGAAAATGAGGGAGATATAGAAATTTATATGTATTGGGAAGGTAAGGATGAGCTTAAGACAGAGAGTTCACATAGACCTTACGAAATCAGATAACAAAATAAATTGATACATTAATCAAAATTAACCGAAAATTATAAACAAAATATACATTTAATTTACTAATCTACAAAATAATTAAGGTCCCATAGACATTAAGAAATCAGTCTACAAAATAGACTGCAACATTAAGACTGAATTATTCAAAAAATTCCAAATAAATTAAATAAGGATTTAGTGTATAGAGGGAAATTAGTTAGAAAGTCATATCAAAAATGGGTATGGCTTTTTATTGGTTTGCTCGCCATGGTGTTTGAGAGATCACAAACAATCACAAACAAAAATGGACTTAGAATAACAAATAATGTATAATAAAAAAACAATTATTTGACATTTGTGTATTAAATCTCAATGAAAATAGATGGAAAATATAAAAAAGTTTCAAAAAAAGGACCACTGTGTTATTTTTCTAAATATTGAAAAGTATAATAATTTAAATTTTACAGACATTAAGAAACATGAACAGTATCCAAATTCCAATAGGAATTTCCGATTTTGAAAAAATTTGTGAAAACAATTATTGCTATATCTATAACAGAGATTTGCTTATAGATATGCTGAATGAACAAAAAGGTTTAATTTTTGCATAAATGGGAGGGAAGATCATGGGCAGATATCTAAACAGTTCAACTTCATATGTCTTATACAAAGGACAAACAGAACAGCCATACTTTGTAGATAAATCACAAATGCTATCAGAATTATTTCCATTTTTAGATTCAGGTAATACCCATATATGCATTACACGTCCAAGACATTTTGGAAAGACAGTCATGGCCAATATGATCACTGCTTTTTTAGGAAAAAAACAGGATTCAGATTCAATTTTTAAATCATTAAAAATATCACAGAATAATTTGTATAATAAATACAGGAATCAATATAATGTAATATCAATAGATTTCAGCAAGATGCCAAGAGATTGCGATTCATATGCAGACTATATAGACAGGATCGAAACAAATCTGATCAGAGATTTAAGAAAAGAATATCCACAGATCGAAATTTATGAAGATGATTCGGCAGCAGATGTATTAGAGACGATATTCGAAGAATGTGACCAGCAAAGATTTGTTTTTGTACTGGATGAATGGGATTTTATTTTTCATAAGGATTTTGTTACAGAAGAAAATAAAAAGCAGTATGTGCTATTTTTAAGTAACCTTTTGAAGGATCGTTCATATGTACAATTGACTTATATGACAGGAATTCTTCCGATTGCTAAGTATTCCAGTGGATCGGAATTAAATATGTTTTGGGAATATACAATGGCATCTGAGGCGAAATATAATGAATATTTTGGATTTACAGATTCAGAAGTAGATCGGTTGTATGAGAAATATACGAGGAATACACGAGAGATTCATATTTCAAGAGAAGATTTGAAAGAATGGTACGATGGTTATACGACAAAATCAGGAGAGAGAATGTATAATCCAAGATCTGTAGTTTTGGCATTGACAAATAATAATATTGGAAATTACTGGACAAGTTCAGGACCATATGATGAGATTTTTTATTATATCAGACAAAACATAGATGATGTACAAAATGATCTCGCATTAATGATATCGGGAGAGGCAGTAACAGCAAAGATTCAGGAATATGCAGCAGTTTCGATGAATTTAACGACAAAAAATGAGATATTTTCTGCAATGATCGTATATGGGTTCTTAAGTTACGAGAATGGGGAAGTAAGAATTCCGAATAAAGAGCTGATGAATAAATTTGATGATATGATCCAGGGCTGATTTTGGAGTTAAAAGTAGATCATACACCAGAAGAAGCCCTAGAACAGATAAAAAATAAAAATTATAAATTATGTTTTCAAGGGAAATTAGCTGAAAAGAAAGTCGCAGTGAAAAAAATTCTTGGAATTGGTATAAGTTATGATAGAAAGACGAAAAAACATAGCTGTCAAGTAGAGTGGTTGTAAAAAGTGATGGGTTGAAAACTAAGAATCTTTATAAAACGATTCATAAGGCATCAAAGTTAAAAGCACAAAAGTATAACAAGAAGAAGTGGAGGTATGTGCAGAAGCAATTAAAGAAGTCAAAGAAAATATTATACAGCAATGCGGCAACACAGAAATCAATTAATAGTGCAAAATCGGATTTGAAAAAGAGTATAAATAAACTAAGGAGAAAATAAATTTGAAAAAAAGAAAATTAGTGTTTGCAATTACAGCCCTCACGGTATTTTCAGCGATGATGTTAATATCAAACACAAAAGCGCAAGCTGCAGCAAAGAAGACATACACGATCACGCCAAAGTCATCACCATATAAAGGAAAGTACAAAAAAGCAAAAGGATACTACAATTCCACAACAAAACAGTATTTTGCGATCCGCTCTTATTTAGAACTGCTCGAAAAAAAGGGTGGAGGAAAATTAGTCATAAAAAAGGGGACTTATAAGATACCAAATGTTTTATATATTCCATCCAATGTTACGATCGAACTCAAAGATGGTGTAACGATTAAAAAGATCATGAAAACCAAAGCAAAGAAAATGAAACCAGGTGGTGGTATTTTTGAATTGTTGGAACCATCGAAAGCGAAGAAAAAGGGTGTGCATGGACAATATAATGGGGTTCATGATGTTAAGATATATTCAACAGGAAAGGCAGTGATCGATCAGGATTATCAGGGAAAAACTGGTCAGAATTGTATTGCACTTGTTATGTGTCATAACAGAAATGTTACGATTGAGGGAATCACATTTAAAAATATGAAATATGGACATTTTATCGAGATGGATGCATCACAGAATGTAAATGTCAATCGTTGTACCTTTACAGGATATAAAGCAAGTAAACGTCATACATCCGAGGCAATCAATCTAGATACTCCAGATAAGAAAACAAGAGGGTTTACTCATGGCTGGAGTCAGTATGACTGTACGCCAAATCAGAATGTGCAGATTACAAACTGTATATTTTCAAATCTCGAAAAAGCAATAGGAACACATCAGTATTCTGTAGAAAAATATCACACAGATATCTCAATTTCTGATTGCATGATAAAAAACTGTGTCAGCGGTGGGATTGAGATGATGAACTGGCAAAGAGTGTCTTTGACCAATACGAGATTTATGAATATTGGAAAAAACAGTAAAGGAAAATATACTTCCTATAACAGGGATCGTAAGATCAGAGCAATCTTGGTGCGAGGAGGTGTTTCAGAGATTAATATCAAGGATTGTACGTTTCAGAATCTTCCAAGAGTTATGCAGTGTATGCCATGGAAGAACCAGAATACTGCAACGCAATATCCAATGATATATAATCATATTACACAAGAAGAATACCAAAGGATTGCATCGCAGAATAAAGTGCTTCGTGGTGTTGATGTACCATATATTATTGTGAACACACGTTACAACGATTATAATTATCCAGAGAAATATTATTTTTAAAATGGATATTGGGAGATACCTTGATAATATAGATAAGAAGTTTACAAGAAAGGACAAAACAAAAATGAAACAATATGATTACCTAATCGTAGGTTCCGGTTTATACGGAGCCGTCTTTGCACAGCAGGCAACAGCAAAAGGAAAGAAGGTCTTAGTCATCGACAAACGACCAAATATTGCAGGAAATATATACACAGAAGATATTGAGAAGATCCATGTACATAAATATGGAGCACATATTTTCCATACAAACAATAAAAAAGTATGGAATTACATTACAAAGTTTGCAGAATTTAATCGATTCACAAATTCACCAGTTGCAAATTACAAAGGAGAATTATATTCTCTGCCATTTAATATGTACACATTCAATAAGATGTGGGGTGTGATCACACCGCAGGAAGCTGCAGATAAGATTGAAGAGCAGAAGAAAGAAGCAGGGATCACAGAGCCAAAGAATTTAGAAGAACAGGCGATCAGCTTGGTTGGAACAGATATTTACGAGAAACTGATCAAAGGATACACAGAAAAACAGTGGGGAAGACCATGTACAGAGCTTCCATCCTTTATCATTAAGAGATTACCAGTACGTTTAACATTTGATAATAACTATTTCAACGCCTTATACCAGGGAATCCCAGTGGGCGGATATACAAAGATGATCGCTAATATGTTAGGAGATGTAGAAGTTCGTTTAAATACAGATTATTTTGAACACAAAGAAGAACTGGATGCATTAGCAGAGAAAGTAATCTACACAGGACCAATTGATGCATATTTTGATTATAAATTAGGTGAATTAGAATATCGTTCCGTAAGATTTGAGACAGAAGTATTAGACCAGCCAAACTTTCAGGGAAATGCAGCTGTGAACTACACGGATGCCGAGACACCATGGACAAGGATCATTGAACACAAATGGTTTGAATTCGGAAAAGACGAAGAAGGAAACGACCTTCCAAAGACTGTTATCAGTCGTGAATACAGCTCCGAGTGGAAATTAGGAGATGAACCATATTATCCAGTCAATGACGAAAAGAATGGAAAATTATATGAAGAGTATAAGAAATTAGCCGAGAAAGAAGAAAATATCATCTTCGGAGGAAGACTCGGAGAATATAAATATTACGATATGGATGCGGTTATTGCAGCAGCGTTAGATATGTGTGAAAAAGAGTTATAAAGATTTATGTCATATAAGAAAAGAGGAACAAGAAACATGAGCGAAACATTTTTACCAGCAAATATTTTAATGCCACAGGTAGATTCTATGAAGAAATGGGCCGTGATCGCTTGTGACCAGTTTTCATCTCAGCCAGAATACTGGGATGAAGTAAAAGAGTATGTAGGAAATACGCCTTCAACGTTACATCTAATGCTTCCAGAAGCATATCTTGGAAGTGAGGAAGAAGATGAAAAGATCCGAAAGATTCAATCCACAATGAAGAATTATGCAGATGATCATCTGTTGAAAACTTATGAAAATTCTTTGGTTTATGTGGAAAGAACCTTGCAGAATGGAAAGATTCGAAGAGGGATCGTAGGTGCGATCGATCTGGAACAATATAGTTATACGCCAGAACACGAAGCAAAAATCCGTTCCACAGAGAAAACAGTCATGGAGCGAATCCCACCAAGAATGAAGATTCGTTATCAGGCACCGATTGAATTGCCACACGTGATCTTGCTATGCGATGATTGGAAAAATGAAGTATTAGAAATCGTAACAGAGCAGAAGGCAAATCTTGAGAAATTATATGAATTTGATCTGATGCAGGAAGGTGGACATATCGCAGGATGGCTGGTAGACGGAGAGGTCAAAGAACAATTTTTAGAAAAACTACGATCATATGAAGAACAAATGACAGAAAAATATAAAGATTTAAGTGATGATCCAATGGTCTATGCAGTCGGAGACGGAAACCATTCTCTGGCAACAGCAAAAGCCTGTTACGAGAAGTTAAAGAAAAATCATCAATGGGAACATATCAAAGATCATCCAGCGAGATATGCATTGGTAGAACTCGAGAATCTACATGATGATTCCCAGCAGTTTGAACCAATTCACAGAGTCATTACTGGAACAGATCCAGAAGAATTAATACATGCATTAAAAACAGAATGTTGCAGCGAAGAAGGACAAACAATTCGCTGCTATTATGGAAAGAAGGAAGAAGTTCTCCATTTGAATTTATATAAACATCAATTAGCAGTTGATAAAATACAGACATTTTTAGATAAATATCTCAAAGACAATTCAGGATGTATTGATTATATCCACGGAGAAGATGTCTTAAAAGAACTGTCAAAAGAAGAGCAGACGATAGGAATTGAACTTCCAGCAATGGAGAAAGATCAGCTGTTTCCAAGCGTGATGACAGACGGAACACTGCCAAGAAAGACATTTTCCATGGGACATGCTTGTGAAAAACGTTATTATATTGAAGGACGAAAGATTCAGAGATAGACGAGTGCCCAATAATTACTTTACAAGAAAAACTTTAATGATATCGTGAAATGTGGTATGATAAAAAATAGTGTAAATAAATAATATATACAATAATGGAGGAGAGATCATGGCTATTTTAGTAGCAGGTGGTGCTGGATATATCGGCAGCCATACATGTGTGGAACTTTTAAATGCAGGATATGAAGTTGTCGTAGTAGACAATTTATATAATTCTAGTGAAGAAGCTTTAAAGAGAGTAGAGCAGATCACAGGGAAAACAGTAAAATTTTATGAGGCAGATGTTTTAGACCGTGAAGCATTAGAGAAGATCTTTGATGCAGAAGATATTGACTCTGTGATCAACTTTGCAGGATTAAAAGCAGTTGGAGAATCTGTACAGAAACCATTAGAATATTATCATAACAATATCACAGGAACATTGATCCTTTGTGATGTGATGAGAAATCATGGAGTGAAGAATATTATCTTTAGTTCTTCAGCAACAGTCTATGGAGATCCAGCTTTCATTCCAATTACAGAGGAATGCCCAAAAGGACAGATCACAAACCCATATGGACAGACAAAGGGAATGTTAGAGCAGATCTTAACAGATTTCCATGTCGCAGATCCAGAATGGAATGTCGTATTACTTCGTTACTTTAACCCTATCGGAGCACATGAAAGTGGACTGATCGGAGAAGATCCAAAGGGAATTCCAAATAACTTAGTACCATATATTGCACAGGTAGCAGTTGGTAAACTTGAGAAATTAGGAGTCTTTGGTGATGATTATGACACACCAGACGGAACAGGTGTCCGTGATTATATCCATGTTGTAGACCTTGCCAAAGGACATGTGAAAGCATTAAAGAAATTTGAAGAAAAACCAGAAGTACGTATCTACAACCTTGGAACAGGAATTGGATATAGTGTATTAGATGTCTTACATGCATATGAAGAGGCTTGTGGAAAGACACTTCCATACGAGATCAAACCACGAAGAGCTGGAGACATTGCAACATGCTATTGTGATGCGACAAAAGCAAAAGAAGAATTAGGATGGGCTGCAGAAAAAGGAATCAAAGAAATGTGTGCAGATTCCTGGAAATGGCAGTCTATGAATCCGGATGGATATAGAACAGAAGATTAATTATTTCATTATCATAGCATTAGACAAAAGCTGTCGTAGAATATACGATGGCTTTTTTGAAAAATAAACAGGAGCAATAGAGATGAAGATTGAAAATAAAAGACAATGGGTCGGAGAGTTGTTCTTTTTATTAGGAACAATACTCTATATTACATACTACTTTTTTTATATAGCTTACTATTGGTATGTAGAGAAAGATCCGACAAGACAAATTCCAGTGCAAAGACTATTTTATATTGGATTAATCTGTTTTGTGGTCAAAATAATATTAACAAAATATCAATGGAAAGAAGTGATTATTGGAGCAGCAGGAGCTGTTTTGATGTATTTATGTTGGAAAAGCTCTGGAGGAATTGATTACCCCGCAAATTATCTGATCATTCTGGCGATGAAAGACGTAGATCTTAAGAAAGTGATGAAAGCAGTATTTGCATGTGGATTTGTTGGGTTAAGCTATGGTTTTACATGGTTCTTTATGAATGCACCAGATAAATTAACAACAGTAAAAGATTATGGGCGAGGAATGATAGAAGTACGATATAAGTTTTGCACATGGCATGCGAACACGATTCATCTTATGATCATGGTTTTGATTGTTAGTTTTTTATATGGTTATTATAAGAAAATGAAATGGTGGGCATTTGCGATCATGTTCTATTTCAACTATGAGTTTTATCAACTATCAAAATCAAGAACAGCATTTTATTGTGGATCAGCAGCGATCATTGCCTATTTTATTTTAAGATATGCAAGAAAAATTTATGAGTTTAAGATTTCACTGATTTTATTAGAGATAGGAAATCTTGTAGGAATTTTCTTATCTATATATTATGGACTTTATTCTCAATTGACAGATCCAACATTTATGAGATTAGATCAATTGATCACAGGACGATTGACAGTTGCACGGAACTGTTTTCTTGGAGCTGGAATTCCTCTGTTTGGAAGTAACATTGGTGGAAAGGTTTGTGGATATGGAATTTATACACAGGCCAATGATGGATACGTAACAGAATTAGGAATTGTAAGAACATTGTTGGAATATGGGCCAATTGTGTTTGGACTTTTTTGTGCTTTTATGCTTATAGCTGTATGGGTACTTTATAAAAAGGGATATTTTGGGGCTATGGTGCTTTTAGAAATTGGATTTATCGCATGCGGAGTAGAAGCATATTTTCCAGCCGCTTACAATTTAAAGGCATTTGTATTTGGCCTGGCATTTTATCAGTTGATGGGATTATTTAAGGGAAAAGAAAAAGAAGAGAAACGAGGAAAGGCAGTCAATGCATCAGAATAATCGAATCATTTCATGGATTATATCATTTTTATTTTCAATATGCATGGTTATATCTATAAGTTATGATCAGAGAGATAACTGGTCACTGATCATATGCGATAAAAAACATATGATCAGTGCATTAATCATGACGATGATTCTTACAATGATCGTACATATGATCATGAATGTATTATATTCAAAAGCGGGGAAGTCTTTTATAAGGTTAAAGACTCAAGCAAACAGTGGGATAGGAGAAAAAATATTTGATCATCATCCTATAGCAGTTCCTTGGAGCATTCTGATCGTTTTATGGCTTCCAAATTATATTTTGTATTTTCCGGGTTGTTTAACTTATGATATTATACGACAGTATGAGCAGTTTTTCAGTGGAAATCTGACGAATCATCATCCTGTATTGACGACATTGTTTGAAGGGATGTTTGTCAAATTTGGAAGAAACATTGGATGTCAAAATGTAGGAATCGCAGTGTATCTGTTATTTACATTGTTATTTACAAGTGGTGTTTTCGCAATATGTTTTTATTGGATGCATAAGAAGAATACAAAGTATTGGATTCGCTTTACAGGATTGGCATTTTATGGATTGTTTCCTATCTGGTCGGCATATGCAAGGACAGCAGTAAAAGACACATTATTTTATCCAATATTTGTTTTATTTGTGTTATTTATATTTGATATAGTATTAGAACCAGAGAAGATATTTGATTCAAAAGTTAAGAGTATTTTGTTTTTAATAGTCTCTTTATTATTATGTTTGGTCAGACACAACGGGTTTTATATATTAATTTTTACGATGCCGTTTTGTATTGTAGGTGTAAAAAAATATCGAAGACAATTGATAGTTTTATTTATAATAATGGTGGCGTTTTGGGAGGTTTACCAAAAAGCAATTCTTCCCATGGCAGGTGTGAAGCCTGGCGGAAAGCAGGAGATGCTCTCCATCCCTTTTCAACAGACAGCGAGATATGTAAAATATTATGGAAATGATGTTTCGACGGAAGAGGAAAAAGTGATTCGAAAAGTATTAGATTACGATACGATCGGAAAGAATTATGATCCAGATCTTTCGGACCCAGTAAAGAATACTTACAAACAGAAAGACGAATATTTAAAAGATTATTTTAACATATGGTTTGAAATGCTTAAGAAGCATCCGACGGCTTATATTCAGGCAACGTTAAATGGGACCTATGGATATTGGGGTTATATGACAGAAATAAGATATCCATATGGATATTATGTACAGCCAGAAAGTATGGATACATACCAAAAAGAATATAAAATATATTATTCGGAAAAAACAAAATATATCAGATATATATATCATGGGGTTTTAGATACAATATATCAGAAAACTCCATTGACATTATTTACAAAACCGATGATATATTTATGGATTTTGATTGGATTGCTTGGCATGGTATGTTCTTTTAAAAAGACGATCAGATATTGGATTGCATTTTTGCCAGTAGTGACATCATTCCTTATATGTCTGGCATCACCTGTAAATGGCGATATGCGATATATGCTTCCGATTACAGCGAGTACGATTTTATATGTTGCATTTGTAAATGAAATAATATATAAAGAATATAATGAATTTTAACAAAGGAGAATGCGTAATGGAAAAAATTGCAGTATTGATTCCGTGTTACAATGAAGAAAAGACAATTAAAAAAGTAGTGGAGGATTGGAAGAAAGAACTTCCAGAGGCAACAATCTATGTATATAACAATAATTCCACAGATCGTACAGTAGAGATTGCAAAAGAAGCAGGAGCTATTGTAAGAAATGAATATCAACAGGGAAAAGGAAATGTGATCCGAAGGATGTTTCGAGAAATTGATGCGCAATGTTATATCATGATTGATGGAGATGATACATATCCTGCCCAATTTGGACGAGAAATGGCAGAAAAAGTTTTAGAATACAAGGTGGATATGGTTGTAGGGGACAGATTATCATCTACCTATTTTGAGGAAAATAAAAGACCTTTTCATAATCTTGGAAATAGCATGGTGAGAGCTGCAATTAATCATCTTTTTAAAAGTAATATCCGGGATATTATGACTGGATATAGAGCTTTTAGCTATCAGTTTGTTAAAACATTTCCAGTGTTATCCAGGGGATTTGAAATCGAAACTGAAATGAGCATTCATGCAGTAGATAAAAATATGCTGGTTGATAATGTGATCATCGAATATCGAGATAGACCAGATGGAAGCGAATCTAAATTAAATACTTATACAGATGGTATGAAGGTATTATTTACGATCATAAAACTGTTTAAAGGTTATAGACCATTTCAGTTTTTTGGAAGTATGGCATTCTTGCTTATGATTATTGCGGCAGGATTATTTATACCCGTATTTATGACATATCTTCATACAGGTCTGGTACCGAATTTCCCAACTTTGATCGTAAGTGGATTTATAGCACTTGCAGCGTTGCAGGCATTCTTTTCTGGATTGATTTTAAGTACGATTGTACAAAAAAATAGGCAAGATTTCGAATTTAAATTACAGTTGATCACAAACAAAATAGATAATGAGAAAGATAATTAAATATGCAGGAAAGATCAAGAAAAGAGAAGAATATATTATATATTGTAGTGCCTTGCTATAATGAGGAACAAGTATTAGCTGAAACATCCAAACGATTAAAGGAAAAATGTGAAATGTTGATCCATGATGGTAAAATAACGAAAGAAAGCAGAATTGTTTTTGTGGATGATGGATCCAAAGATCATACGTGGAATATGATCGATGAATTTCATAAAATGGATTCTATATTTTCAGGAGTGAAATTATCCAGGAATCGTGGGCATCAAAATGCATTGCTGGCTGGTTTGACAATGGCATCAGAGAAAGCAGATATTGTAATATCAATGGATGCGGACCTTCAGGATGATATTAATGCAGTCGATCAGATGATCGAAAAATATTATGAAGGATGCGATATTGTATATGGTGTTCGAAGTGCCAGAGATACAGATACATTTTTTAAACGTTTTACGGCAGAAGCATTTTATAAACTGATCAATAAAATGGGCGGAGAGCTTGTTTACAATCACGCAGATTACAGACTGATGAGTAAGCGGGCATTAAAAGGATTATTAGAATTTGACGAAGTTAATATCTTTCTTAGAGGGATGGTGCCGATGGTTGGTTATCAGAGTGATATTGTCACGTATGAGAGAGCTGAGAGATTTGCAGGAGAAAGCAAATACCCATTGAAGAAAATGCTTTCTTTTGCATTTGAAGGAATTACATCGTTGAGTGTAAAACCAATCAAAATGATTTTTAATGTTGGAATTTTAATTTGTGTAATTAGTGTTTTGGCAATCATTTATTGTCTAGTACGGCATTTTACAAACAACACGGTAAGTGGCTGGACCAGTCTTGTTATGTCGATATGGTTTTTAGGTGGTTTACAGCTGATCGCGATTGGGATGGTTGGACAATATATTGGAAAAATATATTTGGAGACAAAGGCCAGACCTAAATTTATTATTGAACAGGTATTAAATGACTAGGAGAATGGAGATGAAGATAAAAGATTTTATATACAAATATTCGATCAGATTGTTTATTTTGATCGTAGCATATTTGATCGTAAGTTTTCCATTTCAATATACACAAGAAAAGATGAATGACGTTTCTCAGCCGGTTAGGTGGCTGGGGACGTTGTTATTTTTTATCATAGCTTGTTTTATCGTAAGATACAGAAAGAAATTAGAAGCTGTTTTTGCAAAAAAATCGTTATTTTTTATCATCTTTGTGATGATTTTTGCATTGCAATTGATGACAATCTATGTATTTAAGATACAGCCAGTGAATGATTTGTTATATTTGCATGATGAAGCAATCCGAATGATTCAAAATCCTATGATTTCGTTACAGCGTTTTGGTGGGTATTTTGCACATTATCCGAATAATTATGGATATTTACTAATCTTATATTGCTATTATAAATTGTTGGTGTCTTGCGGTATTTCTGTCGGAAGTCTGGTTCTTGCGGGAAATTTTTTGAATTTATTAGTAATTGATATTGGAATTTTATGTGGATATATTGCAATACGCATAGTTAAAAATATAAAACTGGCTAACATATGGATGTTGTTGTTTTTACTGAATCCGTGGACGTATTTCTGGATTGCTTATTATTATACACACACGATATCATTTGGTATGATCATGGTGTTGCTGTTGTTGTTTGTGCTAATACATAAAGAAAAAGACAATTGGAAGGGCATTTTGTACAGTGCTTTTTTAGGAATTGTAATTTATATAGGAATTAAGATCAGGATCACCAATTTGATTCTCTGTATTGCAGTGGGGATCACGTTGTTTATCTTTTGGAAGCAGTATAAGTTTAAAGTAAGACATATGTGTCTGATTCTTGGAATGGTAGCAGGAATTGCAGCTTCTGTTTTTGGATATCAGTACAAATTTCAGAATATGATACCAAAACAAAACACACAAGAATTTCCAGCAACACATTGGTTAATGATGTCTTCTCATGGAGTTGGGCGATATGATAGTGGTGATGTGTGGTTTACTTCACAACTTTCAACGCAAAAACAAAAAAAAGAAAAGACAATTGAAAAAACAATTCATAATTATAAAGAGCTTGGGATAAAGGGAACTTTACAGTTATCTGGAGTGAAGTTAAGAGAAGTCTGGCTGACAGGAGATGATGATTTTACAAAAATGTCTTATGTTTCAACAGATTATGGAACAGCAAACGAGTTCTTAAATGGAAAGCACAATGGATGGATCTTAATGTACAGCTATCTGATGCGGATGGCGGTCTGGTGCTTTGCATTAGTGGCAGCGATTGGAATGCTCAGAAAAAGAAACCCATGGAATTATGTTGTGATGCTTACATTACTTGGAGGAATGATCTTCCATGTATTCTGGGAAGCAAATCCAAAGTATAGCATATGCTTTATGGGTGTAATGATGTTTATGATGGTAACAGGAATTGAAAATCTTTGTGAAGAAGAAAAGAAAGAACAAAAACAAAAGATTTCAATGGGGAATGTTATGTTATGTTTGGTCGGAATCGGATTGATTGTATGTTTGCAGCCAATGCATAATTATTTAAAACAAAATCCAGAGGCGTTAGATCAATCTTATGCAGCTAGTCAGTTTGCACAAAGTCAGACGTTGAATCTGTCATTGAAGAAGAATGAAGCAATAAAACAAAGTTTTCTTACAAAAATCAGGTTTCAGAATATTACATTCAATTTATTAAATAATGAGAATGATTTTACTGTGCGTCTGCTTGATGAAACAGGAAAAGTAATGGAAAGCGCACGACAAGATCAATTATCTTATGCGCAAAATCAATATGAGTGGAAGTTAAACAAAGTTAAGAATTCTGGGACATATGCAATAGAGATTGTAAATCAGAAAAAAGATCAAAAATACAAACTTCCGGTATACTGGACTGGAAATTATGATGCATACCCAAATGGATGTATGTATAGGAGTAACAAGAAGATTGGGAAAGCAGATCTGGTATTTCGTGTATATCAATAAAAATTTAGAAAGAAAAATGCAGGTGTATAATTTGAAATACAGCTGCATTTTTTATACCATATTGTATTATTGCCAATCCGTAGCTTTTACCCAATTTTCATAATCATTAAAATATTCATACATTCGAATCGCACCACGGTCAAAATAGTTTTTAAAGATCAGAGCATGCTTCTTCTGAGCAACATCAGAAGGGAGTTTTGCAAGACCTTCTGGAATAGCATCCTGTGTGTAGAATTTTTCAAAGTAATATAATTTATCGTAATGCTCAGCATTTTCATGACTTACAGCAGTGACTAATTCATCTGTTTTTTTATGATGCTGATGTCCGTATTCGCCATCAGGATTGTGTGTTACGATCTTGCTCCAGTTACGATAATTCATGACACGCCGGATATCCTGTGTGATATAGTTAGTATAATGATCCCATGCAACCTGATGTCTGCGATAGAGGTCAGGATAGCGGAGAATCACATGTTTTGCCCCGATATCATTCATCGCAGAGTTAAAATCCCTAGCTCGACTATCATAAGAGCCATTGGTTAGGCAAACAACAAAATAGTTATTTCCAGTTTCTTTTAATTCTTTAATTTCCTGAATCATATTTCCACCACCCCATAAGAGGTCATCATCTGGATGGGCAATGATCATCAGACGGTCCCCATCTTTTAAGTCAAAATAATCCAAAGCTTCAGTAGATAATAAACCATTTTCAGCAGTGACAGTGATCGTGATATTGCACTTTCTGCTTGGATTTTTTATAGAAGCTGCGGTGATCACAGCGACACCAACTCCACGGGTAGTTACCTGACCATTCTCATCGACAACGGCAACGGTATCATTGTTTGTACTCCAGGTAAGTTTTTTGTCAGATGCATTCCATGGTTTGAAATTCACAGATAAAGTCCTGGAAGTTCCGTAAGGCATACTAATCTTTTGATGCCTTGTTATTAATTTCTTTAATGGAATCGTTACATGAAAACGTCGTTTCAAGATAAGTTTTTTATATTTTGCAGTCATTGTTATGTTGCCTTCTTTTAAAGGTGTGATAACACCAGATTTACTGATCGTGGCAATGGATTTATTGCTGCTTCGAAAAGTAACGGAAGCAAGAGATGCATTCGCAGGCTTGAGAGAAATATTCCAACGATATTTGTTTGGATATTTGATCAGTGTTTCAGAAGCAGCATCTTCTTCACAGGAAATTGCTTTGATGGCAATTTCAGGTGTTACTTTTACTTTAATAGATTTTTTTGCAATGACCTTACCAGATTTTGTTCTGACCACATGACGGATCACTGACTTACCGGTTTTCTTTGGTGTCAGGATACCTTTTTTTGATACTTTTACAACTTTAGGATTAGAAGATTCCCATTTGATTTTGTAGGAAGCTTTTTTCTTCTTAGAGTATCGAACAGATAGTGTCTGGCTGGATTTTAAAGGTAACTTGATAGATTTTTCTGCATTGGTAAAATAGATTTTAAATTTTTTACCTTTGGCATATGTCTGGTGAGGACATAAGATAACAAACATGATAAGAAACAGATTCAGGCATGCCAGTTGTAAATATTTGCGTTGAACTTTCATTGATCACATCCCCTTTTTGTTTATTTGTAAATTAGCTCAAACAGGATAATTATAGACCGGTTGGCAAAAAAATACAAGGTTTTGCGGTGTATATAAAGTAAAAGTTTTTACAAAAGTATTACGTTGTGATATAATACAGGTCAGTAAAATTAAGAGGAGTAAGATTGAATGAAGTTTACAAAGGAACATACAATGCAGATGAAAGGGATTGCGATCATCATCCTGTTGTTTCATCATTGCTTTTTGAATGCACAGCGTTGGGCTACGGTTCCGTATGAGAAACTTGCGACGACGAAGGGATGGGGATATTACCCAATTTCGTTTGCACCATTTTCTTCTCATACGATACAATATCTTGCTAGTTTTTCAAAGATATGCGTAGCCATGTTTGTTTTTATGACAGGATACGGAATGTGGGTTTCTTATGAGAGTCAGAAAAAGAAAACAACGATGAGTAATTATATAAAGAAACGAATGGTCACATTAATGACAGGATTTTTGATCATTTTTGTTGTGACAGAGGTTCTTGCGATTCCAACAGGACGTTTTATAGAAGTTTATGGACATGATTTTCGTAGTGTGGTCTATATGATCATTGATGCATTAGGATTAGCCAAATTACTGGGAACACCGTTATTTTGTCTGACATGGTGGTATATGAGTCTTGCGATCGTTTTGATCATGATTTTTCCATTTGTACATTCAATTATGGAAAAATATCAATGGGTCGTGGTTGTTGCATCTATTATCGTTCCAAGAGCTTGTGGATTTGGACAATCAACAGATTTGTTCCGATATCTATTAGCATACACACTGGGAATGTATTTTGCACAACATGACTTGCTTGCGAGAATAAAAGAAAAATTTATGGAACAGAATGTGGAAGGAAAACTGTTGTCTCTGATAGTATCATTGATAGGTTTGGCAGTTATCATAAAATGCCGACAAAATGCATGGATTGGATGGAAATATCTAGATTTTTGGGATGGCTTTGCAGCAATGTATGTGATCATAATTTCATATATTTATATATTAAATGGAAAATGGATCGTAAAAGGATTAGGCTTCCTTGGAAAACATTCTATGAATATTTTCTTGATTCATTCATTTTACAGAGATGTATTTTTCCATGAATTTACATATTCATTTTATTATGCATGGTTAGATTATATAGTACTTATGGCAATTTCATTGGTGACATCGATTGTATTAGAATGGTTTAAGAAATTAATTCGATATGAGAAGTTTATAGAGTGGGTCAAAAGATTAGTAACAAAAGAAGGAGTAACAGTACATTGAAAAAAGAAAAGAAATCATCAATATTTTGGATATTGATCATATTTTTTGTATTATTTTCCATTTGGCAGTTATGGGTGCCGGAAGCACTGGATGATTGGCGATGGGGAAGTGAAGTAGGAATCATGAGATTAAAAACGTGGTTTGAAGGATATAATGGACGTTACTTTGGAGATATTTTGGTCATTGTTTTAACAAGATTGCCAATCGTATTGAGAAGTATGGCTATTTCTGGGATAATGACCGCAATGTTATACTTGATATATCAATTGACAGAATATAAGATATTATCATTTTTAATTTGTGTTTTTTTTGTAGTTAATATTCCAACAAGCTTAATGAGTCAGACATATGGATGGGTATCAGGATTTTCAAATTTCTGTGTTAGTGCAACGATGATTCTTGGATTTTTGCTATATCATATATCTATTTTCAAAGAAAAGAAAGTGTCGAAGTTGAAAACAGGGTTTTCAATGATCAATGCATTTCTTGGAAGCTTGGTTCTTGAAAATTCAACGGTATATCTAATTGTACTAAGTATCGCTTTTTTAATTATTTATGGTGTACAATATAAGAAGCTGCATAAAGGAATGTTACTTCATTTGATTGTGGTTGGTATTGGTGCATTCTGGATGTTCTCGAATAGCGCATATCGTATGGCTGCGGCACATACATCACAGGGAACAGGAAAAGAGATTGCAGCGTTTGAATTAAGCTTTGAATGGTTTGCCTCTGCATTAAAGGTATACGCAGACACGATCATTAATTATTGGATCATGCCGAATCATTTATTAAATATAGTGACATGTGGATTGATTTTGATATTACTCCAAAAGAGAAAGAAGAAAGGACAAGGATTATTCTTGGTTCTGTTCAGTGGTTTTTTAGCATTTTATATATTTAATTTTATGAATTTTGGTACATGGAAAGATTATTTGGCATGGGGCAATGCAGCGCAGGCTGTAATAGTAACGACGTATTGTTTAGCATTGGCAGCTTTTAGTGCATGGTTTATTACAGATTTTAAGGATAAGGTGATCGTTCAGATCATTTTATGGTCACAACTGATTTTAATGGGACCATTGATCGTTGCAAGTCCGATTGCAATTCGTTGTTTTTATGTAACATATATCTTTTTCGTTTTATATCTTGGAGTATTGTTATCGTATAGTATACGAAGTGGATTTTTAAAGATAAGCAAAGGATATTTAAACACAGGGATCATGATGTGTATTTTCTTTGTGATGATCGGAAATATTGGTGTATATTATTTTGTTCATGGACAAGTGAATGACAGACTTCAATATATACAAACACAGATAAAACAAGGAGAGAAGAAGATTGAATTAAAGGAAATACCGCTTGGAGATACATACTGTTATGGTTTAGATGTATATAATCCAGCATGGGTATGGCGTTATAAGATGTATTATAATATCCCAGGAGATATTGAATTGAAATTCCCAGAGAGATAGGAGTAAGTGATGAGAGAGATAAAAGTAAGTGTTATCATACCAATTTATAACGTAGAAGAATATTTGGAAGAATGTCTGCAATCAGTTGTAGATCAGACATTAGAGGATCTGCAGGTCATCATGGTTGATGATGGTTCCTTAGATGGAAGTACAGACATTGCCAAGAAATTTGCTAGTCGATATGATCATTTTGAGTATGTAAGACAGGTAAATGGTGGACTTGGAAATGCGAGAAATACAGGAGTGAAGTATGCAAAAGGAAAATACATTATTTTTCTTGATTCAGATGATATTGTCCCAGATGATGCATACGAGAAAATGTATCTTGCAGCAGAGAAAAATCATAGCGAGATGGTAGTTGGAAGTGTTGCGAGATTTAACTCAAAGAAAGACCATGTATCGAATCTGCATGAAATTGCATTTAGAAAATATATTGATAAAACACATATTACAGACAATACGGATCTGATTTATGATACAACCTCATGGAATAAATTAATTTTGAAAGAGTTTTGGGATCGTAATCATTTTGAATTTCCAGAGAGAATTCTCTATGAAGATATTCCAGTAACGATTCCTATGCATTATCTTGCTAATAATGTGACAATGGTGCAGGATGTCTGTTATCGTTGGAGAATTCGTGATGGAGCTAATAAGTCTATTACGCAGAGAGCAGATGACTTTACGAATATGAGAGATCGTATTACCGTTTTACGTATGGTAGATAAATTCTTTGAGGAGAATGTCAAAGAACAAGAATTATGGGATGCAAAATATTATAAATGGTTATATATTGATCTGATGATCTATGTGAACAACTGTATTTATCTTTCAGATAACAGAACACTCGAGATGATGAAGATCATTAAAGATTATATAGAAGAAACAATTCCTTTAGAAACGATCGATAAGTTACCAGTTTTATATCGTGAAAAATATGTGGCTTTGATGAATCTGGATGAAAAACGATTAGTAAAACTGCGTCAATATGAAGTTGATAATTATAAGAATTTAAAGATCGTGAAAAAGGGCAACAAATATATTGGAAAATTCCCGAAAGCGATCGTAACTGGTGATAAGGCAGATATGACAGAGGCATTAGATCAGTGGAGACTTACTCAATTGATTTATGATGTGGCATGGCAGAAAGAGCAATGTGTGATCGAAGGATATGTATTCTTACGAGGATTATCTGTGCCAAATGTAAATGTACAAAAATTATCAGCACATTTGGTATGCTTAAGTACAGGAGAGAAGATTCCACTGGAAATACAAAGTATTAAGTCACAATATGCACAGAAGAAATTTGGCTTAAAAATTGATAACGAGACAAAACAAATCCATTTAGCAAATTATAAAGGTTGTGGATACCGGATCATACTGGATGCAGCCAAGATCAGAGAATTAAAGCTTGATGGAGAATACCATATATTATTAACTTATGAGAGAGACAGATGGAAGAAAGAAACTATTTTAAGAGGAATCTTAAAATCTCTTGGCAATAAATTGGACAAGAAAACATATTTTAAAGATCATATGCTGATCGAACTTAGCAAGTCTTACAGATATGATTTTAAAGTAAAAATTTCACAAAACAATATCGAATTAAATGATATGAAATTGGACGGTGATCAGTTAAGATTAAAACTTTCTGAGAAAGTTGATGCATTATATGAAGCGAAAGATGCACATAATGCGGAAATCTTAAAAGCAGCTATAACACAGGAAGATGTTTCTGTGGATATTTCAGATATTCCAGAAAATAAACGATATATTGCAGTTAAAAAAGGTAATTTATTTATTCCTGTATACAAAGAAAAGAAAAAGAGAATCTTTGTAGAAAACCAGAAGAATCAGTTAGTAGAAGAAACATCAGGAAATCATAGATGTTACTTGTTAAATCGAAAGGCAGTACCTGTGATACGAGATGTAAAACAGAATGAGGAACAGTTTTCATTTGAGATCATCAACAAAAATATCGGTAACTGGCAGAGAGCAACATTGTATGTAGAAGATCCATTAGAAGAAGAAAAGATTATTCTTGGAACAGGATCCGTGAATCAACATGGAGAAGAGGAGAAAGTAGTCATTTCTTTAAGTTTAAAGGACGAAAAAATCATCAAGAATCTTTATGCAAGACGTCGTCAGGTGTTTATTTTATATGAAAATAATGAACAGCAGAAGGTATGTGCACTTGGTGGGGAACATAAAGTTTTTGATAAAAAATACTACACGAAAGAAAGAAGATATCGATTTATTATTGATCCAGAAGATGATTTTCTGTATTTTACTACGCTGAGAGTCAAGGAATTCCTGACAAGAAGTGCGAAGAAAAGAGCTTTTGTCAACAGATTCTTATATCCGTTATTAAGACTTCTTCCATTAAAGAAAAAATGGATCGTATTTGAATCTATGTGGGGAAGTAAATTTAGCTGTAACCCTAGATATTTATATGAATATATTGATAAGAATCATCCAGATTATACGTGTATCTGGTCATTAAAAGATGAATGCATTCCGATCACGGGAAATGGTGTTAGAGTCAGAAGACTATCTTGGAAGTATTTATATTATATGGCAAGAGCAAAATACTTTGTGAATAATGTAAATTTTGCTGATTCTTATGAGAAGAGAAAAGGGCAGATTGAAGTACAGACGATGCATGGAACACCATTAAAGACAATTGGATTGGATGTACCAGGCGATTTCCCTACAAAGAAATCAGAAAAGAAGTATATTAGAAAGTGCAAACGTTGGGATTATCTGATTGTGCAAAGTAAGTTTGTTGCGGATCTTGCACCATCTGCATTTAAATTTGAAAATACGATCATGGATACTGGATATCCAAGAACAGATATTTTGTATTCTTCTAATAACGAAGAAGAAATGAGCAGATTAAAAGAAAAATTAGGACTTCCAAAAGATAAGAAAGTCATCATGTATGCACCAACATGGAGAGTGCGTGATAAGTTTGAATTAATGCTAGATCTTGAGAAGATGAAGGAAAAATTTTCAGATGAATATGTATTGATCTTAAGACTGCATCACTTTTCAGCAAAAGGTTGGAAAGGAGTTCCAGCAGATGGATTTGTGTATGATCTTACGGATTATGAATCTATTGAAGATTTATATATCATTACAGACATTCTGATCACAGATTATTCTTCTGTAATGTTTGATTATGCAGTTCTCGACAGACCAATGTTATTCTTTACATATGATCTGGATGAATATAGAGATAAGCTTCGTGGATTTAATATTGATATCGAAAAAGAAGCACCAGGACCATTACTATATACGTCTGATGAGGTGTTAGATGCGATTGAGCATCTGGATGAAACGATTGAGAATTCAAAACAGAGAGTCGATGCATTCCATGAAACATATATTCCATATGAATGTGAAAATTCATCTGAAAAAGTATTTAATATGATGCAGGGAAAATAAAAACAAACAATGCCATAAGGCAGAACAATCTTTAAGAAGGTCATTGAAAGGTTTAAGAAGGAAACATGGATAAAATAAGAAAAATTATTCGATTTGTAAAAAGATTATTTCCAAAAACTCCAAAGATGAAATTTATCTATGCCTGGTACTATAAACATGGCAAGATCAATGAAAAACAAGCACTCTTTGAGTCATTTCACGGTAAGGATGTGTCAGATTCATCTTTGGCGATCTTGCAGGAGTTTTTGAAAATGCCGGAATCAAAAGATTTCAAGATCTATTTTGCGACGAATGATAAGAAACGTGATCAGAAATTTATTGATTCTATCGGATTGAAAGTAGAACTTGTAGATATTGCAGATTTTAAATATGTAAAAGTGCTTGCAACATCCAAGTATCTGATCAATAACAGTTCTTTTCCGGCGTATTTCATTCGAAGAGATGAACAGGTGTACCTACAGACATGGCATGGAACACCGTTAAAGACATTAGGAAAACGAATGCGTTTTGGAATTGAATCCATGTATAATGTGCAACATAATTTCTTACATGCGAACTACATCATGTTCCCAAATGAATTTACAAGAAAAGCGATCATGGAAGATTATAATCTGGAAGCTTTGTATACAGGAACTGTTGTGATGAATGGATATCCAAGAAACAGTATTTTTATGGATCATGAGAAAGCTGATCAGGTAACAAAGAAACTTGGAAATGAAGATTATACAACGATGGCATATATGCCGACATGGCGTGGACAGAGTAATCATGATGTGAATACGTCTGAATATAGCAGAGAGATCAATCAGCTGTTACATTATCTTGATGAGAATTTAAAGGATGATCAGAAATTATATGTAAACTTTCATCCAATTGTGCAGAAGTTTGTAAAGATGGATAATTATGAACATATTTATCCATTTCCAAGTGGTGTTGACAAATATGAATTTTTGAATAGTGTTGATGCACTGATCACAGATTATTCAAGCGTATTTTTTGATTACTCGATTACAAGAAAACCAATCATATTATATATGTATGACTATGAAGAATACATGCACGATAGAGGAATGTATTTTGATATCAAAGAATTGCCATTTAGAAAGATCTATGACAAGGAAGCATTAAGAGATTGTCTGGTCAACGAGACATTCCGCGAGGATTCTTATGAAAATGATATGGAATATACAGAAAAATATATTCAGTATGATTCTATTGATGCTGCAAAGAATATGGCAGAACTTGTTTTTCATGGAAATATGTGCGATATGCCAACGATCGATTACAGTTTTAACAAAGAAAAGAAACGAAGAGTTTTGCACTATCCAAATGTAAAAACAGCACAGACGATCGATACGATCGCGCAGATCGCTAAGAAAGATGAAGATGTAGTGATCTTTGAAAAACGTTTCTTCAATCCAGAATTAAGCAGTCATCTACATGATAATTATCTTGATGATTTTGATTATATTTTTATTACACGAACACTTCCAAGAACCTATGCAGAAGAAGTGTTAAAGAGAAAGAGTGCCAAGGTCAGAAAAGAACTTCATAAGAGGGAGATCAAGAGATGCTTTGCAGATCTTCCAGTATATTCAAAGTTTGAGACAGAATACTATCATGGAGAAGCAGGAGAGACATTTTCTTTCAATAAGAAAAAAATGATCAATGCATCCATGCAAGTAATGGAAGACCATTTGGAGATTAAGTTTGATGAAGGCAAGAAAGGTCAGCCAAAGAAGCTGTTACTTGTAAATAAGAAAAGTCAGATCATTTATACAAGGGATCTAACAGAAAAAGAATGGAAAGATCATTGTATCAAGGAATATTTTGATGAATTTCTTTCGCTTGAAATTGCGGATATGAACGGACGATATCAGTTGATGATCGAATTAGAAGATGAAAATGGTAACAAACTGCCATATTTCTTTGTAGATCGTAAAGAATATGCAAAACGCAAAGAAGTGATGGATGAACTAGATAAATCTTCTGTATATATGACAGGAATCAAGAAACATGATATTACTTATCAGAATACATTCGAACCTGCGGATACAAGTGTGATTCCTTATATGAATGAAGTAGATGGAAGATTTTCTGTATTTATGGGAGATCAGGCACAGTTATCCGTTCGTAATATGCGTGGACAAGTACTGAAATTCAAGATCAAGGGTTCAAAAGTTCATGTGAAAATGAAATATAAAAACAAAGAAGCTGGAATCAAAAATGTCATATTATCATATCGAAGTAAAGTGGAGACGATCGATTATCCATTTGAATATAAAGTAACGAGGTCGGGTGATCATTATATTATTGATGCTCAGATTGATATGTCGGTATTATCACTGGAAGAACTGTTTTGGGATGTATTTGCTGTAACGGAGAAGAATGGAGAAGAAGTAAGAGTAAGTGCATATTGGAGCAGATGGCAGAGATTAAAATTATTATTGATGAATTATCAATGTGATGTTGATAAAGAGCATATTATTTTCCCTTATTCGACGATCACATGCAAAATGGCATTTACTTATCGTACAAGATCAAAATATGATGGATTTGATGTAAAGATCAAGGAATTAGCAGCTTTTGGTGTTTATACGTTGTTATTACCATATTGGAAAAAGAAACGAGTATGGTTAGTATTTGAAAAATTCTGCTCTATGGCGCAGGATAATGGATATTATTTCTTCAAATATTGTATGGAGCAGCTTCCAAAAGAAAAGAAGCAGCATATTTATTATATTCTCGATACAGATTCTGCTGATTATGATAAGATGAAGCAATATGGAAAGCATGTGATTCCATTTATGAGTTTTCGACATATTTTATATTCACTTGTTGCTAATTTATATATAGCTTCTGATTCAAAGAAACATTTATATACATGGAGAGCAAAACCAAATGTGATCTCAAATCGTATTTCAAAACATAATATCTTGTTTTTACAGCATGGGGTGACAGCATTAAAACGTGTACATCCGATTTTTGGAATGAAAGGTTCAAGTCCTATGACTCATTTTACAACGACATCAAGATTTGAGCATAAGATCATTGTAGAGAATTTTGGATATGAAGATGGAGATGCACCGATTCTTGGATTTACGAGATGGGATGTTCTGGAAGATACTTCAAAACCAGAGGAAAAGATCATTCTTGCAATGCCGACATGGAGATCATGGCTGGAAGAAAAGAGTGCAGAAGAGTTTAAGGCAAGTGATTATTATAAAAACTATATGAAACTGTTACAGAGTCAGAAACTTGCAAGAATCTTAAAAGAAAATGATGTTAAATTGATTTTTTACATTCATCCAAAGTTTAAAGATTATTTGAGCGAGTTTAATGTCAGTGGAGATAATATTGAGTTGATTCCATTTGGAACAGAGCCATTAAATGAGATCATGAAGAAATGTTCTATGCTGATCACAGATTATTCTAGTGTATGCTGGGATGTATGTTATCTTGATAAACCCGTATTATTCTATCAGTTTGATTATGATATGTATATGCAGGCGCATGGAAGTTATCTGGATATGGAGCATGAACTATTTGGAGAACGTTATACAGAATATGAGAAATTGATCGATGGAATTGAAGAGTATATTCACAATGGATTTAAAGAAAAAGAAGAATATACAAAATTAAAAGATTATTATTTTGAATATCGTGATAATGATAACAGTAAACGTACGTATGAATATATCATAAGCAAAGGATATTAAAATGGACAAAAAGAGGAGAATAAAATATATAGATTTGTGCAAAGGCTTAGGAATCTTGATGGTAACATGGGGACATATTACCAAGCTTGATAATCCAGTTGATACGTGGGCGGCATCATTCAAGATGGCAATTTTCTTTGTTGCCGCCGGCTATCTGATCCGGTATGCAGATTCTTATCGGACACAGACATTAAAGGGATATTCAGTAAAGCTATTGAAATCATTGATGCTGCCATATGTATTGTTTAGTATTTTGTCGATTGGCTTTCGATTTGCAACGATGATCATGAAACACAGAATTGATATTCCGGCGATCAAATCTTATATTTTGGCGACAATCACATTAAGAGGAACATTTGCACTATGGTTTTTGCCGGTGTTATTTATTGCGGAGATCCTGTTTTTCTGTCTTATCAAATATCTTCCGAAATGGGTGAGGATCGTGATATTGATCGTGATACCTGTTTTTGGAATTTGGGAGTCTTATTTTATCAGACACTTGATCGCTTCAGTGGATCCATTAACATTTGAAAGAATATCATTTTTGATTTTACCGATCAGTAAAGCATTGATCGCATTATGGTTCTTGGAGATCGGACATATTGGATGTATGTTATTCAGTAAGGTAACATACAAAGAAATCCGATTTATGATCGGACTGGTATTTACAATTGGAAATATCTTCTTATCACAGCAAAATATTGGAGTGGATTTAAATAATATGTCTTTAGGTATTCACCCACCACTATTTTTTGTTACAGGAATCATTGGATCTTTTGGAGCACTATTTGTCTTTGAATTTCTTGAAGATTATGTTACATTTACGATACTGAATTATTTTGGAAAGAATTCTTTGGTATTAATGTGTACACAAAGACCGTTTTATATTATTTCTACTGCAACTGCAGGATGGAAGATCATATCAGGAATGCCAGGGATCATGGCATGGAGATATTATATTGACTGCCTTGGGGCAATGATCCTTGTGATGATCATTGAATATTCAATAATAACATTTGTTAATACAAAAGCTAAATTTTTGATCGGAAGATTTTAGATAGTTGAATAATCTGTTAAGGAATAGTATAATAGCAAGGTGTAAATTAAAAATATCAAAATGGAGAAGTACAGTGAAATCTTATATTGAAAATTTTAAAAAGTACAGATTCCTTTTATGGGAACTTGTAAAGAAAGGTGTTAAGTTAAAATACAGAAGATCATATTTAGGTATTTTATGGACACTGTTAGAACCGTTAATGACAATGATCGTACTAAGTGTAGTATTTGGTACATTGTTTGGAAACAAGGATCCACATTTCCCAGTATATATCTTATGTGGACGTTTGATGTATAGTTTCTTTTCATCTGCGACAAATGGTGCGATGAAAGCGATCAGAACGAATGCAGGAATGATCAAGAAAGTATATGTGCCAAAATATATTTATCCATTATCCAGTGTATTGTTTAATTATATTATTTTTGCTATCTCTCTGATCGTGTTGGTAGTAGTATCTATTGTTTTGAAGGTATATCCAACCATTTATCTGGCACAGGCGATCATTCCATTGATCTTATTACTGATCACAGCTTTTGGAGTTGGAATGATCCTATCTACGATGGCAGTGTTCTTTAGAGACTTAGAATATTTATGGTCTGTAGGATTAATGATCATTATGTATGCTTCAGCAATTTTCTACAAACCAGAGAAGTTATTAAAATCAGGTTTTGGATGGATCTTAAAATGTAATCCATTATATCTTTTGATCCATAATTTTAGACAGGCTGTTTTTGGTATGCCGATGAATATGAAGTTTTTAGCTGCATCCATCGTGTTTGCAATCGTAAGTGTTATTGTAGGATTGATTTTCTTCTATAAGAAGCAAGATGAATTCATTCTGCATATTTAGGAGGGTATCATGGCAAAGAAAGAAGTATTGAAAGTTGAACATGTTGGAATGAAGTTTAACTTAAGTCAGGAAAAGGTTGATGATCTGAAAGATTATGTGATCAAGTTATTGAAACATCAGATTTCATATAATGAATTCTGGGCATTAAAAGATATTAATTTTACCCTTAACAAAGGGGATCGACTTGGAATCCTTGGATTGAATGGAGCTGGAAAGAGTACGCTGTTAAAGGTTATTGCAGGGGTATTAAAAGCAACGGAAGGAACTGTGACAGCCAAGGGGAAGATCGCTCCATTGCTTGAATTAGGTGCTGGATTTGACCAACAGTATACAGGACGTGAGAATATTTATCTTTATGGAGCAGTTCTTGGATTCTCAAAGAAGTTCTTAGATGAGAAGTTAGATGAGATCATAGAGTTCTCAGAACTGGGCAAATTTATAGATGTCCCAGTTAAGAACTATTCTTCAGGTATGAAATCAAGACTTGGATTCTCTGTTGCAACATTGGTGGAACCAGATATCTTGATCCTGGATGAAGTATTATCTGTCGGAGATGCGAAATTCCGAAAGAAAAGTGAAGCAAAGATCATGAGTATGTTTGACAAAGGAGTTACAGTATTATTTGTATCTCATTCTTTAGATCAGGTAAAGAGATTATGTAATAAGGCAATCCTACTTGAAAAAGGAAAGATCATTTCTCATGGATCGATTGAAGAAGTAAGTAAAGTATACGAAGAGAAAACAAAGTAAGATAGAAGACACGGAGGTGTGATATGAGAAAAGTAATCACATATGGAACATTTGATTTACTGCATGCGGGACATATCAATTTATTGCGCAGAGCAAAAGAATTAGGTGATTATTTAATTGTAGTTGTATCAACAGATGAGTTTAACTGGAATGAAAAACAGAAAAAATGTTATTTCAGTTATGAAGAAAGAAAAAAACTGGTAGAAGCAGTTCGTTATGTGGATCTTGTGATTCCAGAAGAAAACTGGGATCAGAAGATTTCCGATGTGAAAGAATATCATGTAGATACATTTGTTATGGGAGATGACTGGAAAGGTAAGTTTGATTTCTTAAAAGATTACTGTGAAGTCGTATATCTTCCAAGAACAGAAGGAATTTCTACAACAAAGATCAAACAGGATCTTGGATTAAACGGAACAACAGCGAATAAATAGCAAGAGTTATGAATTAAGATATAAGAGGAATTTCGTTGACAATAGAGGTTATGAACGGCTAGAGACGGAATTCTTCTTTTCTGCGTTATCAAACAAAAAGAATTTAAGATAATGCTGTAGATGAAAGGATTAGTTTTTGATGCATTTTATAGAAATTAGCAATATTTTTAAAAGTGAAAAAAAGAGATATAAAGTTACTGCAGTTTTAAAATTACTGGTCGTGTTTGCATTGCTTGGATTCTTTTTATCAAATAAGCCAATGTATCATGTGCAGACTGATTTTTACCTGAAACGTATGGGATTTGTATTTTTGGCATGTTTTTGGATGGTATTTGTAACAGTTTGCGACATTCGTTTGAGTCAGAAGGTTGACAGGGCTTTTGTGATCATTCTTGGAGTAATCGCACCAGTTATGGGATGGATCTTGTCAGAATTTTTGATCAATGAAGCAGAGTGTGCATTTCCGCCGACACAGTTCTATCAGAAAGAGCCACTTTGGATCGTTCTAAGTCTTGCAATGATCATTTTGGTGGATCTGCTGATCATATTTTTGACGAACAGCATCAGAGTTGGATCAGTGATCGTACCATTTGTATTGTTTATCTTTGCGGTAGTTGTATGTGTTGTATATGAATTTCGCGGGATTCCGATGATGGCACCAGATATTTTAACAGTACAGACGGCTACTAGCGTGATGGGTAATTATACATTCAAATTGACGTTTGAACAATATAGTGTGATCTTGGTATGTATGGCATTTTTCTTTACATTTTTAAGACTTCATGAGGTAAAGGTTACAGAAAAAAGAGTATTTCACATTGCAGGATTTATTGTTGTTGCATTAGGATGCGGATTGTTCACAAATCAGATCATACTGTCTGATTTTATGGATGAGCACCAGATCAATATTCGTATGTTCCGTCCAATGGAAAGTTATCAAAAATATGGAGGCGTGCTGACATTTGCAAGAAGTGTTGGATATGCGGTCGTGAAAAAGCCAGAAGGATATACAACAGCGAAGGTTGATCAGATCATTCAGGAATATGAAAAGAAATCAGCGAATGAACAGCAAAGTACAGCAAAGCAATATCCGAATATCATAACAGTTGTCAATGAAACATTCGCAGATATTAAGGTGCTGGGAGATTTTAAGACGAATGAAGATTATATGCCCTATTTCCATAGTTTGAAGAAGAATTGTGTGACAGGATATACGTATGCATCGATTGTAGGTGGTCAGACAGCGAATACAGAATTTGAATTGTTGACAGGAAATACTCTTGGGTTTTTATCAGCTGGAACGACAGCATTTCAGCTTTATATTCATGGGCAGATGCCTTCACTAGTTAGTAATCTAAAGGCAGAAGGATATTCTGGAAATAAAGCGATGCATCCGTTCAATCCGTATAATTATAATCGACCAGCTGTATATAAAGATTTTGGATTTACGGATTTTATTGATAAATTTGACTTTCCTAAGAATGTAAAAAGGGTTAGAGAGTATATTTCTGATGAGGCAAATGTAGATCGCATTATTTCTGAATATGAAAAGAATCGTAAGAAGACAGATCAGCCATTTTATATGTATAATATGACGATCCAGAATCACAGTCCTTATGATAAGGATGCAGCCAACTTTAAACAGCCGATCAAGATTGAAAGCAGCAAATATGATGCTGAGGCCAACAGATATCTAAATCTGATCAAATATTCAGATGACAGTTTAAAACAGCTGACAAGTTATTTTGAAAAATGTAAAGAGCCAACGATCATTTTATTTTTAGGAGATCATCAGCCAAGATTGACAGATGAATTTATGAATAAGATCACAAACGGTCAATATCAGACTTGGAGCAGCGAACAGATGATGAAGCGTTATCAGGTACCATTCGTGATCTGGGCTAATTATGACATTAAAGAACAGCATATAGAGAAGACAAGCATGAACTATATCCAAAGTATCCTGACCAAGACAGCTGGAGTAAAGATGACAGGATATCAGAGATTTTTAAATGAGGTCCGAAAAGAAGTTCCAACGATCACATCGCAGGGATATTGGGGAAAGAATGGAAAATTTTATCAGATTAATGATAAAGGATCACCATATTATGGTATAATACAGAAGTATCGTATGATTCAGTACAATATGATGTTTGATAAGAAGAATCGCAGAGATTCATTCTTTGAAGTAAGTAAATAGGAGTGCACGTATGAAGCAACTGATTAAGAATATTACGATTCAGATATATAAAGTATTAACATATCTGATTCCAGTAAATAAAAAGATGATTATATTTCAGAGCAGCAATGGACGTAACTATACAGGAAATCCGAGATATATCTATGAAGAGATGGTAAGAGAAGGCCTTGATCAAGAATATGAATGTATCTGGTTTTTCTTTGATACAAGTATAGAAGTTCCAGGTAAATGCAAGAAGATACGGAATAATTATTTCCCATATTTTTGGTATTTAATGAGAGCAGGAATCTGGGTATTTGATAGTCGTCAGCCATTATATGTGCGTAAGAAGAAGCATATCACATACATTCAGACATGGCACGGAACACCGCTTAAGAAGCTTGCGCTTGATATGGACCGAATGGATATGGGTGGAAGTACGGATATTGAGAATTATCATGAACAGTTTAGAGTAACATGTAAGGATTGGGATTATCTAGTATCACAGAATAAGTTTTCTACAGATATTTTCAGATCATGTTTTGCATTTAAAGATCGTCCGATCTTACAGATCGGATATCCAAGGAATGATATTTTGATCAATGATAATTCTCCTGCTAAGATCAGAGAATACAAAGAAAAACTTGGACTTCCATTGGATAAGAAGATCATATTATATGCTCCAACTTGGAGAGATAATGAATATAGCGAGAAAGGAAAGTACAAATTTGCTTCAAAACTAGATTTTGATAAAGCAAAGGAGGCATTATCAGATGAATATATATTCATTGTAAAATATCATTATCTTGTATCAGATAAGATTGATTGGACACCATATAAAGGATTCGTTTATACATTCGACGAGACAAAAGATATTGCATGGTTATACCTTGTGTCAGATATGTTGATCACGGACTATTCTTCTGTAATGTTTGATTATAGTATTCTTAACAGGCCGATGTTATTCTTTGCATATGATCTGGAAGACTACAAGGAGAATCTGAGAGGATTTTATTTTGACTTTGTCAATGATATTCCAGGGCCGATTTCAAGAGATACAGATCAGTTGATCAAAGATATTAAAGAATATAATGAAGATAGTTGGAAAGAAAAATATAAGAATTATCATGATAAATTCAATGGCATAGATGATGGACATGCTTCACAGAAGGTCATTGACGTGATAAAGAAGGTAAGCAGATAGAGGTCTGCCGAACAATAACACAGTCAGGAGGTTTGAAAACAATATGGTAACGATTCTGTTAGCGACATTGAATGGAGAGGATTATTTAAAAGCGCAGTTAGAATCAATTGCAGCTCAGACCTATGAAAACTGGCAGCTGGTCGTGGGAGATGATGGTTCTACGGATGGTACGATCAGCATTCTTGAAGAATTCAGTAAACAATATCCGGAACAAGTGACGATCATTAAGAATGACCCGCCACAGGGAAGTGCCAAAGACAATTTTATTTCACTGATCCAAAATTCTTACGGACCGTATTTTATGTTTTGTGATCAGGATGATGTGTGGAAACCAGATAAGATTTATCTGACATTACAGAAGATGGAAGCGTTAGAGGCAAGATATGGAGAGAAAACGCCGATCTTGGTTCATTCAGATCTGTCAGTTGCAGATCATAACTTAGAGATGGTTGCAGAGTCATTCTTTCAGTATGCGAATATTCCAAAGAGAATTGTATTGAATCAATTGATGGTACAAAATTCTGTGACAGGGTGTACGATGATGATCAATCGTTGTCTGCAACAATATTTTTTACGGCCGTTACCGATGTCTAAGATCATCATGCATGATTATTGGGCGGCATTGATCGCGAAAGTGTTTGGCAAGATTGGTTTTGTAAATGAGCCAACGATGTATTACCGTCAGCATGGCAATAATTCTGTTGGTGCGAAAGATGCAAAGAATCCCGTCTTTTTGTATCATCGTCTCAAAGAAGGAAAGAACAGCTATCGCCGTATGATGATCGAATCTATGGAGCAGATGCAGGGATTTGTTGAGACATATGGGGAAGAGATTGATAATCTGGATGTTTATGAACTTCTTGAGAGTTATGGAGAATTGTATTATAAAGGAAAGATCAAACGATTGAGTTTTTATAAAAATCATCACGTATTAAAGGAAGGAAATATCCGAAAGCTGATGCAGTGGCTTTGGGGATAGGAATATTTATGAAAAAAGCATTAGGACTTGCAGGAAAATATGTGATCATGTTTCTGTCGTGTTTATTTCCAAGAAGCAGAAAGATATATATCTTTGGAGCATGGCTTGGAGAACAGTTTGCAGACAATCCCAAATATTTGTTTTTAGAAGCACAAGAGCATAAAGAGATCCGTCCGATATGGATCACGAAGAATGAATCAATCTGCAGAAAAGTCAGGGAGCTTGGATATGAAGCTTATATGTTTGATAGTTTCAAAGGGATTTTAATGCAACTTCGGGCCAAATATGTGGTAGTCTGCAATGGGATCAGTGATGTAAATCATACATTTATGGGACGAGCAGTATTCTTAAATCTTTGGCATGGGGTTCCATTAAAGAAAGTTGGCTATGATGATGATAAGGTCAAGAATTGGGATAGCAAGGGTCAGAAAATCCGAAGAATGATTCAGGAAATCCCATTAGGAAAAGAGTATGTAGTAGCAACAAGTGATTTTTATGCACCAATCTATGAAAGTGCATTTCGAAGATCAAAGAGACATATCATAACATTGGGACAGCCAAGGAATGATATATTCTATGATCAAAGTGGAAAATTTCATGCTTCTCATCAGTTATCAAAAGCGGCAAAAGGAAAGAAAGTCATCTTATATACGCCGACACACAGGAAAGAAGGTAAAGTGGCATTTCCTTTGGAAGAACATTTTGATTTTAAAGTGCTCAATAATTGGTGTATCCAAAATGATATTTTGTTCGTGATCCGGCGCCATTTTTATCATAAAGGTGAGAAAGTAGATTTCTCCATGTATTCTAATATAACAGATATCACAGAGAAATCCATGGATATTCAGGAATTATTAATGGATACGGATATTCTGGTTACAGATTATTCAAGCACATATATAGATTATCTATTACTGGACCGGCCGGTAGTCTTTTATAATTTTGATTATCAGGATTATCTGGAGCATGATCGTGGTATGTATTGCGATTATGAGAAGGCGGCTCCGGGATATAAGGCAGAGACATTTGAAGCCTTGATGGAAGAATTCGAACGTCTGGTACAAGGCGACGATCATTTTAAAGAGGTTAGAAGGCAGGCAAGGGATTTCTTTTATTGCAAAGAAGGCCAGGGAATGGTTGGAGAAACATTGTTAGGGATCTTGAAGAATATAAAATAAAAAGAAGCTTTTGATCTATGAGTGAATCCATAGATCGAAAGCTTCTTTTTGCATTTTGAGTTGATATTCAGGATTAATATCCAGCACGATAAATGATCTTCTGATTGATACGGCTAAGCTCATCACTGACTTGATAATCCGATGTACCAAAGAGGTATTTATGTGCGCGGATCGCATTCTCTTTCAATGTTGTAGGGAATCCATAATAAGTACCATAATAACGGAGCTCTTTCTGGTCCCAAGGGAATCCCTGCTGATCTTTGATGTCATACTTGAAAATAGATAAGAACATATCAAACAATTCATCCTGACTCATATTTGTCTTTACCTGAGGAAGTATCTCATCCATAACAGACATCATCTTCAAAGGATTTTTCTTGGCTTTGTCAAAAATCTTCTGAAGGACTTCTCGTTGTCTTCCGGCTCTGGCAAGGTCACCGCCAGCGGTATAACGGATTCTGGAATAAGCAACGGCTTGATTTCCATCCAGAGTATAAGTACCGGCAGAAGAAAGTTTTGGAGAATGTCCACCGTTGATACGATTCATGTCACCGATATAAGCATTTAAATTCTTTAAGATGCTTTTATCGACTTTTACTTCGATTCCGCCAACAGCATCAACGATATCAGCAAGAATCTTAAAGTTTACAGTTGCGTATTTTTCAATATTCAGATCAAGATTACGATTGATCGTGCTGATCGCAAGCTCTGGACCGCCCCAGGAATAAGCGGCATTGATCTTACTGTATTTTCCATTAATACTTACATATGTATCACGATAGATCGATAACAGTTTGACATCTTTGGTTGAATTGTTGATGCTGACAACTATGATAGAATCAGAACGGTTTCCACGATCTGACATACTTCCAGTCTGAGAATCAATTCCGAAAAAAGCATAGTTGGTATAGTCAGTCATATTGCTGTCTTTGTTTACAGTGACAAGCTGGCTTTGGTCAAGACTTTTTGTTGATATTTTCCCAAGTTTTTTGTGAACTGTGGAAAGCGTAAGTCCGACTAATACAGCGATCACAAGAATGAGAATGATCAAGATCCGAAGTGGAGATCTTCTTCTTCGTTTTCGCTTTGTGTGTTTGGCATGTTTTGTATGCTGTGCTGTCATAATGTATCCCTCCAGATTTCCTTAAATAGTTAAGTTTGTACAGAAAAAAGGATGAAAAACTCCATCCTTTTCTTGCTGTTTAATATGCATTTTTATTGACAAATCCCTTAAAGAATGTAAGAAATAATATCTTGATATCAAGTCCCAAAGACCAATTCTCAATATAATACAGGTCATGTTCGATTCTGCTTCGGATGGAAGTATCACCACGGAATCCATTGACCTGAGCCCATCCAGTAATACCTGGACGAACTTGATGCTTGATCATATAACGAGGAATCTCTTCTTTAAATTTCTCGACAAACAAAGGTCGTTCTGGACGTGGCCCGATCAGACTCATATCGCCTTTTAATACATTCCAGAATTGAGGAAGTTCATCAAGGCTTGTCTTACGGATCACACGTCCAACAGGTGTAACACGGACATCGTTCTTGGTTGTCCATTCTTTGGCCTCTTTCTTAGGGTCCTGTACACCCATGGAACGGAATTTGTACATCTTAAAAGGTTTATTCCCAAGACCGATACGTTCTTGGGCAAAAATGATCGGTCCAGGAGAACTCTTCTTCACAAGGATCGCAACGATAAGCATGATCGGTGAGAATAAGATCAGCGCAATGATAGAACCGATAATATCAATCAGACGTTTGATCAGTTTATTCATCGTATTTGTTAATGGTACGTTACGGATATTGATAACTGGGAGTCCGTCCAGATCTTCGGTATATGGGTTTGTGGAAATAAAGTTATAGTAATCTGGAACAAACTTTGTATGCACACCAGACTTCTCACAGATCGCAACGATCTGTTCCAGTTTATGGTATTCATTCAGATTCAGAGTGATCGCAACTTCATCAAGAGATGTCTTCTCAAGATAAGCGGCAAGATCTGAAAGTGTACCGATCTTCTTGATTCCACGATATTCAAAATTATCACTGACAAGATCATCAAAAATCCCATGAACCTTTAAACCCCATTGAGGATTTGATTTGATGCGGTCGATATATGCAGCTGCTGAAGTACTGAAACCGATAAATACCGTATGTTTGATATTGCGTCCTTTCTTACGATTCGTTTTCAAAATCCTGCGTATGATATATCTGGATAAAAGACCAAAAATAAAGTTAAATAAATAAAATAACAGATATAAAGAACGAGGAAAGTTCTGAATCTGCCATACAGTGATCACAAATGCAGAAAGTCCAAGTCCGATCAGATTCGCTTTGACCAGATTCACAAGTTCCTTGGAACCACGCTGGTAACGCTTTGGTGTATAAAGACCAAAGAACGAATACAATAACAATAACAGGATCAAAGAGCTGATCAGCGGTTTCTGATATTGATAAAACTCTGGATAATAGCGGTTGAGATCGAAAATCTCCTGATTCAGCCAGAATCCAAAGATCGTGCATTTAAATCTTATATACCATGCTGCAAATCCTGCAAAATAAATGCAGACAGCATCCATCACGACATGCAGTCTGTTTAAGTAAGTTTGGTTTTGTTTGATCATATGATAAATACTCCTTTTTCACTTCCTTCTATTATAAGGGATAAAAAGAGATCATACAATGACAAATGACTTAACTTTTTCTTATTTTTGTATTTTGTGCTTATTGACACTCTCATCATTTTCACGAAAAATGAGAAAAAAGAGGAAATCATTTTTTAGTAACATATTAATCACAGTTTTTACACATTTATAAGATATATTTATCTCATAAAAGATAAAGGTCGAAACAAAAGATCAGGATCGAAAGGAGAATTAATCATGAGTGAATATAATACAAATCAGGATGGACAGTGGAAGACTTCCGAGCAGTGGAGAGCGGAGGAAGCGAACGACCATTTCAATCCTAAGAAAAACAAAAATGGCGGCAGAGGAAAATATGTTGCAAAATTAGCAGCATCTGCAGTAGCTTTTGGATTGATCGCAGGGCTTGTGATGCAGGGAGTCACATATGGATTTAGCAGAGCAGGCATTGGAAATGGTGCAACACAGCTTGCAACAACGAAGACAACAAGCAGCAGTTCAAGTACCAGCAGTAATGACCTCTCAGGTGTATCAAAAAATGTTATGCCATCGATCGTATCGATCACAGGAAAGTTTGAAACAACAAGCCAGAGTTGGTTTGGACAGACACAAAGCAGTGAATCCGAAGGTGTTGGTTCAGGTATCATCATTGGCAAGAAAGATGGTAAGATTTTGATCGTTACAAATAACCATGTCGTAGCAGATGCCAAATCTTTATCCGTAGGATTTGTGGATGGAAAGAGTGCAAGTGCAACCATTCGTGGTACTGACAGCGATGCGGACTTAGCGGTTGTAGAAGTAGATACAAAGAACATGAAATCTTCTACCTTAAAGGAGATCGCAGTGATCACATTAGGAGATTCCTCAAAATTACAGACAGGAGAAAGAGCGATCGCAATTGGTAATGCATTAGGATATGGACAGTCTGTCACAGGTGGTTATATCAGTGCATTAAATCGTCAGGTACAGTTGACAGACAAGACAATGACATTGATCCAGACAGATGCAGCGATCAACCCTGGAAATAGTGGTGGTGCTTTATTAAATAGCAAAGGTGAATTAATTGGTATTAATACAGTTAAATATTCTTCAGAAGATGTAGAAGGAATGGGATATGCGATTCCGATCAATACAGCAAAACCGATCATCAATAAACTGATCAAGAATGAGGCAACAAGTGAGAGTGAACAGGCATATTTAGGTGTATCAGGTCAGACGATCGACAGCTCTATGGCAAGCCAGTTTGATATGCCATCTGGTGTTTATGTACAGCAGGTGATCAAGAGTTCCCCAGCCCAGAAAGCAGGCATCAGTGCAGGAGATGTGATCGTATCCTTTAATGGAAGCAACGTTTCTACAATGGATGGATTAAAAGAAAAGATTTCAAACCTGAAAGCAGGCAAGAAAGTTAAAGTTGTTGTAAAACGTCAGAATCAGATGGGTACTTATGAGAAGAAGACACTGACAGTTACTCTTGGAAAGAAATCAGATGCACCAAGCACAAGCAGTAACAGCAGCAATAGCAATAGTAATAGTAATAACAGCAATAGTTACAACAATAATTATAATAATGAAAGTTCTAACAGCCAGTATTATAGTTTTGGACAGTAAAACCGGTTGAAAAAAGAACCAAAGAAAGATACAATAAAATGGAACCTTGTGAGTAGGCAGGGTTCCATTTTTTAGTCAGGAGAATATGCCTATGGTTATGATCGAAATTGAAAATATTAAGAAGTTTATGGCAGGTTTTTTAGGAGGAAATCTTTTTGATGATTTCTTGATGAGCGAAGGAAAACTGTCCATGAACATTTCGTATGAATTTGATGGAAAGATCTTAAAAGAATTTTATGATACAGAAGAATGGAAAGAGATGAAACAATATCCATATGTAACATGGGAAGAAGAGAAAGAAAAAATATTTTCTCTCGTAAAAGGGAAGAAGACACCGCTGTCTTTTCAATTTGTGATGATGTTAAAACCAGATCTTTCTCCAGAGTTTCTTGCCAAATATAATCTTGCAGTCCGAGAAGATGAAATAGCAGGATTATTTATCAACATTTTATACGACCGACAGGGATTAAAGTGTACATCAGGAGTGTCCAGAAAGACATTTGTACTGGATAAGACTTTGGAAGAAGCGTGGGATCAGGAAGTGAAAGAAAGATTTTTAACAAAGTACCTGTAAAATTTTTCACAAACTTCGGGAACTTAAAAGAAACTTTGTTTGCATGTTTCTTTTTGCGTAGATATATGTTAGAATAAGTAGTAATGAATACCAGATAAGAAAGTTGTAAAAAGGAGATACGAATATGAGTTTTCATATTGTTTGTGACAGCTGTACGGATTTGACAGAAGAAGATTTAAAAAAAGGATGTTATACTTTAGTACCCCTGACATTATTAGTGGATGGAGAAGAAATCATAGATGATGAAACATTTGATCAGGCAGATTTCTTAGCAAAGGTTGCAGCAAGTAAAGAGTCTGTGAAGTCAGCATGCCCTGCACCAGAGAGTTATATGGAAGCATATTCCAAGGCAGATGATATATATGTGGTAACATTATCTGCAGAATTAAGTGGATCATACAACAGTGCAGTTTTAGGAAAGAATCTATATGAAGAAGAGAACGGAACAAAGAATATTCATGTAGTGAATTCCAGAGGAGCCGCTACGACTCAGGTTCTGATCGCACGTAAGCTCAACGAATATGCAAGTCAGGGAATGCCATTCGAAGAAGTGGTTGATAAGATTGAAGAGTATACAACAAGTCTTAGAACATATTTTGTTTTGGAGACACTAGAAGTACTAAGAAAGAACGGAAGATTATCAAGACTATCTGCAACGATCGCCGGTGCATTAAATATCAAACCAGTCATGATCGGTACAAGAGACGGCGTGATCCAGAAAGCAGCCCAGGCAAGAGGAATGAAGAAAGCACTCGCGAAGATGGTAGAACACATGGGAAGCGAAGGAAGAGATCTCACAAGAAGACAATTCGTCATTTCACACTGCAATTGCTACGAGAGAGCTGTTTACGTGAAAGAATTGATCAAGAAGCACTTACACGCAGAAGACGTTGATATTGTAGATACTAAAGGAGTCAGCAGTTTGTATGCATGCGATGGAGGAATCATTGTATCATATTAGATTCTGGTTTTGTGAATAGGCGTGCATATATGTAATAGCGTCTAACATACATTCATCAGCTGGATTTTCTTAATTTTATGATTGAAAGTCTTCAGGTATTTAGAGAAAAAATAAAAGATAGCATGTGAGCAACGATCGAATTCCGTCAATGGAATTCGTGTTGCTCATATGCTATCTTTTATTTTTTCTCTAAATACTCGATGACCTTCAACTCATACAACTTAAAATTGTTACAAAATTAACGTGATTATACACAAAAATGAACCGGATTGTTACGAAATTAACGTACAAATTGCACAAAAACCACTTGAATTTGTCGAAGAATGTGCGTATAATGGGAGTCAATATACTGATATAGAGGAATTAAGGAGGATGAGTCATGAGTCGTTTGGAATTAAGGTCTCCGAACCAGGCACAGCTGGTTGTGGAAGGTCTTTATAAGGATTTGGAACGAAGAATCGAGTCAAGCCCGCCAGGGTTATGTCCGGTTGATATGTCCAGAGCATTTTTGGAGATCTGTCATGCACAGAGCTGTGGAAAGTGTGTTCCATGTCGTGTAGGACTTGGACAGTTAAAGAATCTGATCACTGATGTTTTAGATGGCAAAGCAACGATCCGAACTTTAACAGAGATACATGAAACAGCAAAATCCATTATGGAATCTGCAGATTGTGCGATTGGCTATGAGGCAGCCAATATGGTATACAAAGGAGCCATTGGATTTAAAGATGATTATGTAGAACATATCATGTATCATCGCTGCTTAAGTACGTTAAAGCAGCCAGTGCCATGTGTATCCAGATGTCCTGCGAGAGTGGATATTCCGGGATATATTGCGTTGGTACGTGAAGGAAGATATGAGGATGCGATCCGTCTGATCAGAAAAGATAATCCATTTCCAACAACATGTGGATTTATCTGCGAGCATCCATGTGAAGCATTATGCCGTAGAAATATGATCGATGATGCGGTGAATATCCGTGGATTAAAACGTATGGCAGCAGATGCAGCAGGATATGTTGCACCGCCAGAATGTGCAGAATCTACAGGGAAGAATATTGCCGTTGTAGGTGGTGGACCAGGTGGATTAAGTGCAGCATATTTCTTACAGTTGATGGGGCATCAGGTAACCGTATATGAGATGCTTCCAAAACTTGGAGGAATGTTGCGTTATGGAATTCCAAACTACAGGCTGCCAAAAGAACGCTTAGATGATGATATTCAGGCAATCTTAGACACAGGAGTCAAAGTAGATTGTGGAAAAGCTATCGGCAAAGATTATTCCATTGTGGATTTAAAAGAAAAATACGATGCTGTACTGATCACGATTGGTGCAAGCACAGATAAGAAGTTAGGATTAGAAGGCGAAGATGCCAAAGGTGTTATTTCAGCGGTACAGTTCTTAAGAGATGTCGGATACGGAACACAGGAAAGCCTGGAAGGAAAAGAAGTTGCCGTGATCGGTGGTGGAAATGTTTCCATGGATGCAGTTCGTACATCTGTAAGATTAGGTGCGAAGAAAGTCAGCATCGTATATCGAAGAAGAGTTGCCGATATGACAGCACTTCCAGATGAGATTTCAGGAGCAGAAGCAGAAGGTGTTGAGATCAAGACATTGATGGCACCTTCAAGAATCGAGAAAGACGAAGAAGGCAATGTCAAAGGTATATGGGTAACACCACAGATGATCAGTAATATCAAAGGTGGAAGAGCATCTGTAAAGCCAACAGGGGAAGATGACGTATTTATCCCATGTCAGACACTGATCGTAGCGATTGGTCAGGATATCGAATATCAGCACTTCGAAGAAGCAGGAGTTCCCGTACAGAGAGGAAAGATCAACGTAGAGAAATTTGGTGGATTCGAAGAGATGCCAGGAGTATTTGCAGGTGGAGACTGTGCGACAGGTCCATCCACAGTTATTTCAGCGATCGCAGCAGGTAAAGTTATCGCAGCCAATATCGATGAATATCTGGGATATCATCATGAAATCACAGCAGATGTTGAAATTCCAGAACCTAAGTTAGAAGATAAACCAGCATGTGGAAGAGTTAATCTTACAGAGAGAGAAGCTGGAGAGAGAGTTAAAGACTTTGAAGGAGTCGAAAACTGTATGACAGAGAAAGAAGCATGCCAGGAGGCAGGAAGATGTCTTCGCTGTGACCACTTTGGTTATGGTATTTTCAAAGGAGGTAGGGATACAAAATGGTAAATATTACAATAGATAACCACACGATCGCTGTACCTTCTGGAACAACGATCATGGAAGCAGCAGCCTCCATTCATATACCGATTCCAAAGCTTTGTTATTTAAAAGATATCAATGAAATTGGAGCGTGCAGAGTCTGCGTTGTAGAAATTGAAGGACAGGATCATCTGGTAACATCCTGTAATAACGTGGTAGAAGAAGGAATGACGATCTATACCAACAGTCCGAAAGTACGCAGAAACCGAAAACATACGGTAGAGATGATTCTTTCCCAGCACGATGCACAATGTGCAACTTGTGTAAGAAGCGGAAATTGTACACTTCAGACGGTTGCTAATGATCTGAATATTGTAGACAGCCCTTATAAGAAGGAGATCTGTATTGAAGAATGGGATACAAGATATCCATTGGTACGTGATGCAAGCAAATGTGTCAAATGTATGCGTTGTATACAAGTATGCGACAAGATTCAGGGAATGCATATCTGGGATGTATCTGGAACTGGAGCAAGAACAACAGTTGGAGTTTCAGAAAACAGAGATATCAAAACAGCAGATTGTGCATTATGTGGACAGTGTATCACACATTGTCCAACAGGAGCATTACGTGAACGAGATGATACAGACAAATTATATCGTGCATTAGAAGATAAAGATACGATCGTGGTAGCACAGATCGCACCAGCAGTTCGTGCTGCATGGGGAGAAAGTCTTGGATTATCAAGAGAAGAAGCAACAGTAGAGAAGATCGTAGATGCACTTCGAAGGATCGGTGTAGATTATGTATTTGATACAACATTTTCAGCAGACCTTACGATCATGGAAGAAGGAACGGAATTTGTCGAGAGATTTACAAATGGAGATCTTGATATGTATCCAATGTTTACATCCTGTTGTCCAGGATGGGTACGTTTCATCAAATCTCAGTATCCACAGATGGTAAACAGATTATCTTCTGCCAAATCTCCACAGGAGATGTTTGGGGCAGTGATGAAGACTGCGTTTGCAAAGAAGATGAACATCGACCCAGACCGTATTTTTGCATTATCCATTATGCCATGTGTTGCGAAGAAAGATGAAAGAGAGAAACCATTATTCCATGGTGAGTTTGCAGGACATGGAGTTGACTGTGTGTTAACAACAAGAGAATTGGACCGTCTGATTCGTGCTGACCATATTGATCCAAAGACATTAAAAGATGCAGCCTTTGATACTCCGTTTACTGAGGGAACCGGAGCAGGAGTGATCTTTGGAGCAACTGGCGGAGTTATGGAAGCGGCACTGCGTTCTGCGTATTACCTGATCACAGGAAAGAATCCAGAAGTAGATGCATTTAAACAGATCCGTGGAGTGAACAAAAACGGATGGACAGAAGCCCAATTTGAGATTGCTGGCAATACGATAAATATCGCAGTTGTGAGTGGACTTCAGAACACAAGAAATCTGATGGAAGCGATCCAGAAGAGAGAAGTACACTATCATTTTGTAGAAGTTATGGCCTGTCCAGGCGGATGTGTAGGTGGAGGCGGACAGCCGATCCATGAAGGAAAAGAACTGGCATCTGACCGTGGATCCAACCTGTACTTCTTGGATAAGACAGCCCATTTGAGATTTTCACACGAGAATCCAGATATCAAACATCTGTATGATGAATACTTTGGATCACCGGGAAGTCATAAAGCACATCAGTTACTGCATGTGCAAAAATAGCTGTTAATACCTTTTAATAAAGAAAATCCAGACATTTAGAAGATACAAATTCTAAATGTCTGGATTTTCTCTCTTTTTAAATCACATTACCATCTTGGATTGTCAAGTACAGTTACTTCGCCATTGATCTCACAAACAATATGGCGGTATCCTTTGGTTTCAATCGTTCCATAATCATGTCCTGCATCTGCATCAAATACATAAAAAGCAGTCAGGACTTCATCTCCAGTATTAATGGTGCGGTGAGCATATCCGCGGGGAACATACAATGCTTTTCCTTTCTCCATCCGTTCAACCCGCCAATCACCGTCAAGGCTTTCAAGCATCATATACCCTTCGCCTTTTAATGTATAATAAACTTCGGCAGTGTCTACGATCTGATGAAAATGTCCTTTCGTCATATAATATTCATTTCCAATCTTCCCAGGATGGATCATCGTTGTGCCGAATGCAAGATCACCGGCACGCTCTGGGCATCCAAGTTCATAAAACTCATAGATCAAAGGGTCTTCGTGTTTAAGAATTTCTTCAACAGCTTCTTGATCCTGATACATATTTTTCATCTGGGAAAGATAACGCTTTGTAGTATCTGCGTGCTTGGAAAGTCCGTTATTTAGATCAAAATCCAAAGTAAAAGCCTGATCCCAGTTAAACTGATTCATAAAATACCTCCTAAAAAATTGCCCTAGATCTCAAGTGTGGAAACGCCTTGTTCTTTCATCATAGCTTCGAATTCCTTGATGATCGAGATACCAGCACTTGTTCCGATACGTTGGGCACCGCACTCTATCATTTTCATAAATGTCTTGGCATCACGGATTCCACCAGCAGCTTTTACCTTTACCGCATCGCCAACATGCTCTTTCATTAATTTCACATCATCAAAAGTAGCACCGCCAGTACCGAAACCAGTGGATGTTTTGATAAAATCAGGTTTCACCTCTTTGGCGATTTCACAAAGCTTGATCTTCTCCTCATCATTAAGATAACAGTTTTCAAAAATGACTTTACAAGTAACATCTTTTTCATGGCAGGCAGCAACGATCTGTGACATCTCATCCTTGATATAATCCCAGTTAGAAGCCTTGATCTCTGTCTGATTTACAACATAATCAATCTCATTTGCACCATTTGCAATGGCATCTTTTGTATCAAAGACTTTAGAAGCGATCGTTGTCTGACCTAATGGGAAAGAGATAGCAGCTCCTGTATGAATATCCGTTCCTTCCAGTAACTTTGCACATAATCCAGACTGCACCTGATTGATCGCTACCATGGCAAAATGATGTTCTTTCGCCTCATTACATAAGACCTCCATGTCTTTAGGAGAAGCATCCGTATGTAAATTTGTGTGATCGATCATTCTTGCAAGATCATCTAATGTATATGATTTCATAAAAACCTCCTGTTTTTGCTGATATGTTTGTTTCATGTTAATCAAAGTATAACATTATGTAATCATTATGTCAATATTATGTAAATGAAATAAAAGAAAATAAATTGACATAAAATAAAAAATCCGATAAAGTGAAAGAAAAAAGAAAGAGAGTATAAAATGGGAGCATTTTATTTAGATATAAAAAAAGATTTATTAGATAAGATCTTAAGTGGAGTTTACCAGCAAGGAAGTATCATACCAAATGAATATGAATTAGCTGAGATCTACAACGTCAGCCGGCCGACGATCCGTAAGGCGGTACAGATTTTAGTGGATGAGGGATATTTAGAAAAACGTAAAAAACGAGGGACGATCGTATGTGATCCAACGATCCGGCAGGAATTTGCACAGGTGATTCAGACATTTGATAAAGAAGTAAAAGAAAAAGGACTGACTCCATCGACAAAAGTTCTGACATTCAAACAAGAAAAGGCAGAAGAAGAAGTCCGCCAGAAATTGAATCTCAAAGAAACAGAAAAGGTTTATAAACTGGTCAGATTGAGATACGTTGATGATCAGCCCAATGTTCTGGTTACAACGTATGTGCCATGCAGACTGTTTGAGCATTTGTCGGAAGTTGATTTTGAAAAGGAGAGTTTATATCATACATTTCATAAGGAAGGAAGAAATATCACATCCATACAGAGAAAGTTGGATGTGATCCTTGCAGATGAAACATGTGCGGATCTGTTAGATGTCAAAAATGGAGATCCTTTATTTTATTTTCATTCCACAGGATATGATGAAAGTCATACAGCGATTGAATATTCGATTGCGAAATATCGGGGAGATCGGAATAGCTTTGTTTTTCAACTTTCAAATAATGTGTATTATTCTTAATACATTTATTTACAAATATCAGTTTTTTCTGTATAATAAAGCACAATAAGCTGAAAACAGCGAATAAAACAAGAAACAGCAACGCAGGAGGAATGACCATGAGCAAAATTCAGATGACCACTCCATTAGTAGAGATGGATGGAGATGAGATGACAAGAATTCTTTGGAAGATGATCAAAGATGAATTGTTATTACCATTTATTGATTTAAAAACAGAATATTATGACCTTGGGTTAGAACACAGAAACGAGACAAACGATCAGGTTACATTTGATTCCGCAGAAGCAACAAAGAAATATGGAGTTGCAGTCAAATGTGCAACGATCACTCCAAATGCAGCGCGTATGGATGAATATGATTTAAAAGAGATGTGGAAGAGTCCAAATGGAACAATCCGTGCGATCTTAGACGGAACAGTATTCCGTGCACCGATCACAGTCAAAGGAATCGAACCAACCGTCAGCAAATGGAAGAAACCGATCACGATCGCAAGACATGCCTATGGTGATGTATACAAAGGTGTGGAGATCAAAGTTCCAGGAGCAGGAAAAGCAGAATTAGTATTTACAGGAGAAGATGGAACAGAGATCAGAGAAACAATTCATGATTTTGACGGACCAGGAGTGATCCAGGGAATGCATAACATTGATGCATCTATTGCGAGCTTTGCAAGAAGCTGCTTTACATATGCATTAGACACAAAACAGGATCTGTGGTTTGCAACAAAAGACACGATCTCTAAGAAATACGATCACACATTCAAAGATATCTTCCAGGAAATCTTTGATGCAGAATACAAAGAGAAATTTGATGCAGCAGGAATCGAATATTTCTACACACTGATCGACGATGCAGTAGCCCGCGTTATGAAATCAGAAGGTGGATTTATCTGGGCATGTAAGAACTATGACGGAGATGTTATGAGTGATATGATCTCATCTGCATTCGGATCATTAGCAATGATGACATCTGTATTAGTATCACCACACGGATACTATGAATACGAAGCAGCTCATGGAACAGTACAACGTCATTATTACAAACATCTGAAAGGTGAAGAGACATCTACAAACTCTGTAGCAACAATCTTCGCATGGACAGGAGCGTTAAGAAAACGTGGAGAATTAGATGGTAATGAAGAATTAATGGCATTTGCTGATAAACTTGAGAAAGCTACATTAGACACAATTGAGAGTGGTACAATGACAAAAGACTTGGCACTTATTACAACTCTTGAGAATGTGAATGCTGTGAATAGTGAAGAGTTTATTAAGGCTATTGCGGAACGTTTAAAATAGTGTTTAGTCTATGAGACAAAAATAAGATAAGAACAAATATTTATAAGAAACCGATGGCAACACGCAGATTTTAAGAGCGTTACCATCGGTTTCTTATAAATATTTGTTCTTATCTTATTTTTGTCTCATAAAACTGAGGTCTATTCAAATCACTACATAGAGGGTGTATTACATTTCAAGGTATTTTTGAATTATATCCGTTTCAGATAAATCGATGTGTTTTAGAACAAAATCATAAAGAGGTTTTGCAAAGTCAGCATCTAAATCTAACTCTTCTACAATCTGATCAAAAGATTTTTGTTTCTTAACTTTTTTAAGAATTAATTTGATGAAGCCACAGGACTCACCTTGTGATCTGCCTTCTAGTCTGCCCTCTAATCGACCTTCCATTCTTCCTTTCTCTTCTAATTTTTCAAGTGCTTTACACATATTCACAGTACCTCCTTTTTGTTCAGATTTTATAGCATCGTTAATTAATTTTTGTGATTCAGTAATGCAACCAATTACCATGGCTAATTCGGATGATATATTTTTTTCTTTGTATATATCAGTGATTTTATCACAAAAATAAATCTGCTAATATTGAATATTGTGTTGACATCGTCGTTGTGAAACTTTAAAGATTCACTTTTACGAAGTTCAATTAAGTTAAATTTATAATCCGAAATTAAAGGTTTAAAAGCATTTGGGATTTCTAGCATATCAATTAGGGAATGAGGACCGTCCCATGGATTTTCTCCATAGTAAATACATATTGTAAGAACGCTGTGTAATCGATCCGTTTTCTTCATTCTCGATAGAAATTCAAACAAAAAATAGATATCTTCTAATTAAGTTAATGACATTGACTTTTTCAGACGGTTGTTTATTTTTATCATATACATGGATTGAAAGTCTTTAAGTATTGAAGATAATGAAAAAGAGCTAGGAAATAAAACCTAACTCTTTTGTTATCATCAGTATAAAATTAAGAATGATTTGGTCTGTTTTCGTATGTAGATTTTACATATCCTTGATGATGCCAAGTTCGATTACCACTCTTAGTTGTCCAATAAATATAGTCTCCTGGTTTAACAGAAGAGTAGGGTTTTGAATATCGATAACTGGAATCAGTGTATAAATTACAAGTTAAATTTCCTAAACGATCAGTTTTTTCTTCAATCATAGAAACTGCAACACCCTTTGAATTTGTATAAATATGCTGATTCGTATCAAGGCCACAATGGTTAGCCTCATGCTTTACCCAAGGATTATGATCCACTTTATTGGCAGAATCTATTGAGCAGGCAACACCCCAGCAAGCGGCTACATACTCATTGGTCATAAATGTTTCTTCAAAAGCCATAGGACGTTCGTATTTTCGTTTCATAAAATTCCCCCTAATGTATTAATTTAGTCGTAATAAGTATACTTCCCCTTAAAATATACAACATCATTATATAAGGAAAAACTGGTTGAAGCAAGTATTTTTATGAAAAATTCAGTGATTGATAGGTAAATATTGTGATATAGTAAGAGATTACGTGTGAACTTAAGATTATTTACTGGTAGATTACGAAAAAAATAAGTATTTTTTTGCAAATGATTGAAAAATCCAGGATTTCAGACTATAATAGAGTTAAAATATTAAATCAAAAGATGAAGGTTTGTTGAAATATAAGATTATGAAAGGGGAAGTTGTTATGAAGAGAATGTATGAAAAGCCAATGGCTTATGAAGAAGTATTCAAGGCAAACGAATACATAGCTGCTTGTACTACAGGTGTGATTCAGGATATGTATATTGAAATAGCAGATTACGAAAAAAAGATGCCTTTTACAGATGGTTTATTGCATTAAATGGAAGATTCTAGTATAATATAGTCATGAAAAAAGATGTTGCAGAATGTGCAATATAAGATGAAGATAGAATTTGTATAGAAGGAAAGGGGAAAAGATTATGAAAAGAAGATATGAAAGACCAAGTGCTTATATAGAAGAATTTACACCGAATGAGTATGTGGCGGCTTGCGGAGATAGCGGAACAATATATAAGTTTAAATGTACAGCTGGTGGTGGTGAACCTGGTGGAGTTTATAAAGAAACAAATGGTCAGGCAGGACTACAAATAGGAAGAGGTGGAGACAAAAGAATAAGTCGTGGAGAGGCATCATATCATGCATGTGGAGAAACGCATGAAGCAAGTGTTACAGATGATTTTATTCAGAATTGCTATTATATTCCTCAATCAGCTTATAATTGGCGACGGGGATGGGATACATCAAAGGCAATAGATGTCGTTGTATGGAGAGGTCCTAAAGGGAATAACACACATTGTACAACCAATTTAGATCCGAAAACATGGGAAACAGCTAAATCATAAAAAATACAAAAAGAACCGAGCTACCGGTTCTTTTTTATTACAAGGAGAGTAATCATGGACCTATTCGACACCAACACAACCTTCGAACGCCAACTCTTCGCAAAGGCAGCAAGGAACCGAATTCCGCTTTATGGAGTACTGGAGTTATTGCCTCTCTGCAACTTAAACTGTGACATGTGCTACGTTCATTTATCCAAACAAGAAATGCAATCGCAAGGCGGATTGCGGAGTGTGGATGAGTGGATTTCTTTTGCTCATCAGATGAAGGATGCAGGGACATTGTTCTTATTGTTAACGGGTGGGGAGCCTTTATTATTTCCGCAGTTTAAAGAATTATACTGTGTATTAAAAGATATGGGGATGATTCTCACGCTTAATACCAATGGGACGTTGATCAATGAGGAATGGGCGGAATTTTTTGCGAAGAATAAGCCACGAAGGATAAATATAACTTTATATGGATCGAAGAATGAGACATACGAGAATCTATGCCATATGAAGGATGGATTTGACAAAACGATCAGAGGGATTGAATTATTAAAAAAATATGAGATTGATGTCAAGATCAATGGAAGTCTTGTGAAGAAGAATTTTCATGACAGGATGGAGATCATAGATATCGGAGAAAAGTATGATATCCCAGTTCGGATCGATACTTATATGTATCCATCCGTGCGTGAGCGGACAACTCCTTTTAATTTTCATGAGAGATTAAATCCAGAGGATGCTGCAAAGGCAAGGGTTGAAATCTTACACCGTGAAATGGGGGATGAACTTTTTGAGCAATATGCGAAGCAGACCATTTATCTGGCAGAGCATACAGAAGAAGGAGATGCCTGTCCTGGGCATATGACATGTCGTGCTGGACAGAGTTCGTTTGTCGTTAATTGGCAAGGCATGATACGTTCATGTATCGTGTTAGATCAGCCAAGTTATGATGCCTTTGACACAACGGATGATTTTATGACATTGTGGAATAAGATCGTGAAAGAAACAGAAGAGATCAAAACAAGCATGGAATGTAATCAATGTAAATTAAGACATGTATGTAATACATGTGCAGCGGCAGCGATTGCAGAATGTGGAGATTCTGAGGGCGTTTCAAAATATTTATGTGAATATACGAAGGAAACAGTTAGGAATTTAAAAGAGTTTTATTAAGAAACAAAATATGGAGAAAGAAGTTGCATAAAGGACTTCCTTCTCCATATTTCATATATAATAAGTTATTCAATATTCTCAAGATACTTTTGAACCATTTCATTCTCGCCCAAATCTATATGCTTCAATACAAAATCATACAAAGGCTGTACAACATCCGTATCTTCTTCCAATTCATTTACAATTTGGTCAAAAGATTTATTTTTATGGATTTTTTTAATGATTAGTTTGAGTTTGGTTTTTAACTCACCTTCCTGGCGGCCTTTTTCCTCTAGTTTCTCGAGAGCTTTACACATATTAACATTCCCTCCTTCTTGTTGAGCGTTTACAGCATCGTTGATCAATTTTTGTGATTCTGTAATACAGCCAATAACCATAGCTAATTCTGAAGATATATTTTCATCTTTAAATATATCAGTGATTTTATCATATTTTTCGTCGAAAATAAACCTACGGATATTGAATATTTTATCAACATCATCATTGTCAACTACCCACCACCTAAAGGTGGGGGCTTGTAACTGCCCAGTCGTACTAACGACTTACGTCTCCGACCTTTCACACCAATAGATATTGCTATCTAAAGTGGCGTTACATCATAGGGTGGTTGACAACACCCTTTGTAGCAAAGTCTACTCTGTTACAACTGTATTAGGTACTTGGCTATCAACAAGATAGTTTATTCCCATACGATACAGATTCATAGCTCCTATACGGTCATCATTGGACTTATAGCCACAGTTTTTACAAGTAAACAAATGTATCTTCTTGTTACGGTTGGACTTTTCAGTATGTCCACAAATAGGACAACACTGACTTGTATAACGGGGGTCAACTTTTATTACAGAAGACTGATTCTGCTTAGCCTTGTAAATTAGTTTCTGTTCTAAATCATAAAACGACCACGATACAGAAACATAACGGTCTTTAATTCTGACACGCTCTGTAACATTACGAATACCCGACAAATCTTCTAATACAAAGAGTGTATGCTTTGGGTTGTTCTCAACGAGTGCCTTTGATACACAATGGTTAACATCTTGCATCCAACGGTTTTCTCGCTGACCAATCGCTTTTAATCTTCGCCTTGAAGATGGAGTTTGCCGCATTTGGAGTTTTTTACGGAGTTTGGAATAGTTAGCACGTTTTTGTTTAATAGTCTTGCCGCTGACAAAACCTGACTTGTGCTTACTGTCATAAGTGGCAACGACAAAGTTAATACCTCTGTCAATACCTACGACATTACAAATGTCAGAAATATTACTTTCTTCGACATCATAAGTTGCTGGTATGTGAAGATAATATTTACCATGTTTGTTTGTGAGCTTGGCTGTACCAAACTTGTAGATTGTGTGGTCAAAATATTTAGACATACCTTCAGCGAAATATGGCAGTTTAACACGACCATTCAGTGTATTCACAGAAAAACAGTTTTGCGTTAAAGAATAATCTCTGTTCCAAACTAAATCATACTGAGGTTTCTTGAAGGTTGGTTGTATCCACTCATTTTGATTTTCGAGAATGGTTCTATATCTCGCAATGACCGTTTTCAAAACGGACTGAGCCATTTGCGATTTAAGACCAAATTTTTCTCTTAGAGTAGAATACAAAACCTTATTAAGTGAAAACTGCTTTAAATCATGAGTTTGGAATACATAGTCTGAAACATAATTACAGGCATCACGATAAACAGACATAGTTTCATCAAGCAAAACTTTATCTGTATCAGTGGCGACTATTTGAACTTTTACAGTTATAGTCATCTGTTGCATAGATGTACTCCTTTCATTGACTTTCACTAAAAATATCATATAATATTAATTAGTGAAAGTCAATCATTATCAGAGGTAAATTATGGACAATAGATATAATCGTCATAACAGACGAAAATACAGCCTAAAAGTACAGATAGTTCTTGTAACTAAATATCGTAAGCAACTACTAAAAGGTTCTATTGCTGACGATGTTAAGCAATAGATTTTTGATATAGCCAATACTCATGGCTACGAAATAATTGCTATGGCAAACGAAAGGATTTAATTTCGACTTGCCTTCAAAGAAACATGCATTGATCTGATCATGCACAAATAAAAACTTTCTTTTTCCGCCATCTCATCATATAATAAAACAGAATGTACAAGAAAGAAGGGGAGCCATATGAAAGACCTAGATGCAATGGATTCCATGGAAAAGATGCTGGTCCAGAAAGCATATCAAAGACAAGCTCCAGTAAATGGCAGTCTGGAATTATTACCACTTTGTAATATGAACTGCGATATGTGTTATGTTCGTTTATCCAAGGCAGAGATGGAACAAAAAGGCCGTTTAAGAACCAAAGAAGAATGGATCAGACTGGCTCATCAGATGAAGGATGCAGGAACGTTATTTCTGTTACTGACAGGAGGAGAGCCGTTATTATTTCCGGGATTTAAGGAATTATATATCGAACTGCAGAATATGGGAATGATTCTTACGATCAATACAAATGGAACGCTGATCAATGAAGAATGGGCAGATTTCTTTCAGAAATACAAGCCAAGAAGAATGAATATTACTTTATATGGAGCAGATGACCAGGCCTATGAGCAGTTATGTCATTATCCAGGTGGATTTCAGAAGACGGTCAATGCAGTCAGGCTGCTAAGGGACAGGGAGATTGATGTAAAGATTAATGGAAGCATCACTTCAAAGAATGAAGAGGATATCAGGAAGATTTTAGATATTGCAGATGATCTGGATGCAGCCGTGAACCTTGATACCTATATGTATCCGGCAAGCAGAGAAAGAAATAAACCATTTGATGAACAAAGTCGCATGAATCCAAAGAATGCAGCGATGGCGAAGAAGTTGATCTTTCAACATCAATGGGGAGAAGAAGCTCTTAGAGAATATCAAGATCATGTGATCAGCATGGTCGAAGATCATCCGCAAAATATGCAATATAGCAGGCACATTTCATGCCTGGCAGGCAATTGCTCTTTTACGATCAATTGGCAGGGGATGATGCGTCCATGTGTGATGCAAAGTCAACCAGAAGTGAATGTATTTGCAGAAGGTTTTCAAAGAAGCTGGGAAATGATATCAGCACAGACGAAAGAGATCTTGATCAATGAAAGGTGTACAGAATGCAAATATCGTCCAATCTGTAATACATGTGCGGCGGCAGCTTTATTAGAAACAGGAGATTATGAAGGAATTCCGAAATATATCTGTGAGTATACAAAAGAATTTTACAAAATTATGAAGGAAAGAAGGTGATGATCACATGATGGACAATGAAAATCAAAATCAACCCAATCAGAAGATATCGTTTGAGTCATTAGATATTCTGATCGGGAAATGGCGAGATGGAACATTTTCAGAGATCATTGACGACTGGAAATGGATCTTTTCCTACAGCAAACGATATAAAGGAGCGATCGCTTTCTACACGATCCTTGGTATTTTCAGCACATCCATGGGATTGGTTGGAAGTGTGGCAAGTAAATATATGATCGATATCATCACAGGATATCAGATGAGTAAGTTGTGGATCATGGTTTTGATCACACTTGGAAGTGCATTTTTTAGTCTGACGATCGGAAATGTGATCGGACGTATTTCTACAAAGTTGAGTATCTATATCAATAATGATATTCAGGCGGATATTTTTGATAAAATCATCGATGCCGACTGGATGGAGATAAATAAATATAGTAATGGAGATGTTTTGAATCGTTTTAACAGCGATGTCAATACGATCAGTGGAAATGCGATCAGCTGGCTGCCGACGATCATTATAGCAGTTTACGACTTTGTCGCAACATTTGCGGTTATCTGGCATTACGATAAGATCATGTCATTACTGGCATTTGCAAGTGCACCGTTTATGCTTTTGATGTCGAAGTTTCTTATTTCCAAGCAGAGAGAATATGGGAAGAAAGTGCGGGAAATGAGTAGTGAGATGATGACATTTGAAGTCGAGACATTCTATAATTTTGATACGATCAAGTCTTTTGGGATCTCTTCTTTATATGGAAAGAAGATGAGAAACTGGCAGGAGAAGTTTAAAGATATCAGTTTAAAGTATAATATGTTTACGATCAAAACGAATATCGTTATGTCGATCATAGGAATGGTTGTTCAGTATGCAGCATTTGGATATTGTCTGTTCCGACTTTGGACAAGAGATATTTCTTATGGAACGATGACTTTATTTTTACAACAGAGAAGTAACTTAAATGGGGCATTTAACAATCTGGTATCGATCATACCAAACTTTTTGAACAGTTCGATCTCTGCACATCGTATCAGAGAGCTTGCACAGCTTAAGAAAGAAGTTCATATTCCAGAAAGCTCTGAGATGGATGCTTATGTGGAAGATGGGTTCGAGGTGAAGATGCGGGATGTGGATTTTTCTTATATCGAAGGAAACCGTGTTATTACAGATTCTGCATTTATGGCTAATCCGGGCGAGATCGTTGCGTTGGTTGGTCCTTCTGGAGAGGGAAAGACAACGATGATCCGTTTGATCTTAGGTTTGATCCATCCGGAAAAAGGAGAAGCATATTTAAGGGCTTCAAATGGGAAACAGGTGGAGATGAATGCAGATACCAGACATTTATTTGCCTATGTACCACAGGGAAATACAATTCTTTCTGGTACGATCGCAGAAAATTTAAAGATGGTGAAACAGGATGCAACAGAAGAAGAGATGATCGAGGCATTGAAGATTTCCTGTGCATGGGATTTCGTAAAGAATATGGAAGAAACGATCTATACCAAGATCGGAGAGCGAGGACGAGGATTTTCGGAAGGACAGGCACAAAGAATTGCGATTGCAAGGGCTGTTTTAAGGGATGCACCGATCTTATTGTTAGATGAAGCAACATCGGCACTTGATGTAACAACGGAACGTAAAGTTTTAAGAAATATCATAAAACAACGCCCAAATAAAACATGCATCGTGACAACCCATCGTCCGAGTGTTTTAAATATGTGTCAAAGAGTTTATCGTGTTATGGAAACACAGGTTACAGAATTGTCAGAAGAAGAGTCAAGCAAAATGGCGATGGATTTTTAGGGCACAGGTTGTCCGAAGATGCAGGATTCATTGACCACAGATAGAAAAAAAGATATAATAAGACAAGAATAACGGTATAAGGGGGAAGCTGAATGAAGAAGAGTGGATGGAAGATCATTCTTGGAGTTGCAGTACTAGTCTGTGTGATCTGTCTTGGAAGATTCGGATGGGTCAAGTATCAGGACTATAAGACAGAACAGGCAAGAAAAGCAACATTAAAAGAGATCGCAAGCACAGAATTTACTGGTGAGAACGAAGGAAAAGAGCCGGAGAAAGTTCCAGCTGGAGTCAAACATGGACAGAAGATCAACTTTAAGAAGCTGATCAAGATCAACAGTGATATCTATGCATGGATCTACGTTCCAGGAACAAGAATTGATTATCCGGTAGCACAAAGTCAGGAATCAGACGATCATTATTTAAAATATAACTTTAAAAATGAGCCAGAGTTTGCAGGATGTATTTATACAGAGAAAGCGAATAAGAAGGATTTTTCAGATCCAAACACAGTATTTTATGGACATAATATGAGAAATGGATCTATGTTCCAGAATCTTCACAAGTTTGAAGATGAAGCATTTTTTAAGAAACACAAAGAAGTATATGTCTACACACCAAAGAAAACATACACATACACGATTTTTGCGGCATATAAGTTTGACGACAGGCATTTACTTAAGACATTTAATTTTAAGAATAAGAAGAAGTTTGAGAATTATTTAAGAAATGTCAAGAACATAAGAGACATGGGAAGTCATGTAAGGAAAGATCAGGAAGTTACAAGCAACGATAAGATTATCACGCTGAGTACCTGCGTAGGAGGCCAGCCCAATAATCGTTATTTAGTACAGGCGGTGTTGACGGATGAAAGAAGTACAAAATAAGAACCATACGGATGAGGCTAAGAGATTAAATGAAGAATTGGATCAGAATCTGAAGGATCTTCAGCCAGAATCCAAGGAAGCATTTCAAGGCTTTGAAGTAAAAGAAGAAAAGAACGAGAAAAAGAAGAAAGCAAAGAAGAAAAAGACACCAAAGCAGATCATAAAAAGAGTTATAATCGTATTAGCGGTGATCATTTTGCTTCCATGTGCAGCCATTGTTGGAATGTGGGCACTTGGAAAAGGCTCATTATTTGGAGGCAAGATGAAGATGTCAAAGAACGTAGATGGCGTAAAAGTCCAGAATCAGGGAGATTTGGTTATTTACAATGGACATAAATATCAGTATAATAAAGATATAACGAGTATCTTATTTATGGGTGTTGACCGAGATAAGATCAATACAGATGAAGAATACTTAAAGAAACACGGAGCAGGACAGTCAGATACCTTGTTTCTGGCAGCTGTGAATACTTCTACAGGGAAGATTTCACTGATCAATGTTCCTCGAGATATCATGGCGTACGTTAAGACATATGATGAGAATGGAAAGTATTCAGGAAGGAAACTTCGACAGTTATGTTTAGCCTATGCCTATGGGGATGGGAAAGCCAAGAGCTGTAAGAATGCTGTGGATGCAGTTTCCAAAGTGTTATATGGAATTCCTATCGATTCATATATGTCGATCAACCTCTCTGCGATCAGTGTACTGAATGATGCAGTAGGTGGAGTGAACGTTCAAGTGATCGGGGATCTGACAAGCGTTGATCCAACTCTGAAGGAAGGTGCGAATGTGACATTGCTGGGTGGTCAGGCAGAGACTTATGTAAGATCCAGAGAATTTGATCCACTGGATGCGAACATGGCACGTATGCAGAGACAACAGCAGTATATTACAGCATTTGCCCAGAAAGCATTACAGGAGATGAAGGGCGATCTTACATTGCCATTAGATCTTCTGAATCTTGTATCAGAGAATTCAGTAACGAATCTTTCAGCACCGAAGATCACATATCTTGCAACGAAAGTTTCAGGAAGCAGTTTTTCATCTGACAATATCTACAGCATTGACTGTGACATCAAAGAAGGTGAGACAGGATATGCAGAATATTATCCGGATGAGACAAAATTATTTGAGATGATATTGAAGGTATTTTATACACAAATCAGTTAGAATCCAGTAAGGGGGGATTTAGCATGAAAAAGTTGATTATGATGGCAGCAACATTGATTATGTGTTTTGCTTTTTCACTAAGTGTTATGGCAGCACCAAGTCCTGAAGATGAGTATGATAGAGAGTCTCCAGAACAGACTAATGTGGATAAGAAAACCCAGATTGATGATGATGAATTCGACAAGGATGAAAAACCAGCTAAGACGAGCACAACAACGACATCAACATCATCAACATCTGCATCACCAAAGACTAGTGATCAGGGAGCGCCAGTTACATTAGTATATGTATCACTCGCTGCAGCAGCATTAGCTGTATATGCAGCAAAACATGTCAAAGAACAGTATTAATCAAAAAACAAGGTGGATTCCTCCAGTCTTGATGGACTGGAGGAATTCTTTTTGCATATGGGATTTCTGAAAGGAAAATAAAATAGATGATCGATATACATACGCATATTTTGCCAGGATTGGATGATGGAGCGAGAGATATGGAAGATTCTCTATCTATGGCAGCATTGGCATTGAAAAGTGGTGTTCATACATTAGTTGCAACATCGCATGCCAATACAGGGGGATTTTTCAAAGAATATTCGATCGAAGAATATCTGCAAAGATTAGAAGCGTTTAGAAAAGCACTGGATGAAGTAAAGCTGCCATTAAGAGTATTCTCTGGAATGGAAATTTATATGACAAGAGAAGTTCCTCGGATGATCCGTGAAGGCAGATTGCTTTCATTGAATCAGACGGGATATTTTTTGACTGAATTTTCGTTTGGAATCGAGCAGGAAGAGATGGATGAGATGCTTCATGATCTGATGGAACTTGGAGTTACGCCAGTGATCGCGCACCCAGAGAGATACCGGTGTGTACAGGAATCAGAAAGCGGTATCGCAAAGTGGAAAAACAGGGGATGTCTGTTGCAGGTAAACAGAGGGAGCATCTTTGGCAGATTTGGATCAGGAGCAAAACAATGTGTAGATCGTCTGCTGGATCAACATATGGTAACTTGTATCGCAAGTGATGCACACAAACCATATGAGCGGACAACCTATATGGCAGATATCAAAGAATATATGGAACAAGAATATTCTTTTGAATATTCAAAGAAATTGTTATATGATAATCCTAAGAGAATTCTTGAAGGAGAAAAGGTGGTACAATGAAGAAATTAAAATTGGTAAGTTTTGTGATATTTTGTATATCACTGGCAGCAAGTCTGATCTTCTGGTTTACACAGGTCAGAAAAGGAGACCGGATCGGACCGGTCATTACAATGGATCAGCAGGAATTGACAGTAGGGCTCAATGCTACCGATGAAGATTTTTTACAAGGAGTAAAAGCAGTTGATGAGAATGATGGGGATGTTACGGATTCTCTTGTAGTAGAAAGTGTTTCAAACTTTCTGGGAGGTGGACGGCGTCTGGTTGTATATGCAGCAGTAGACAGACATAATAACGTCAGTCGTGCAAACCGTATTGTACAGTATGAGGGTTATACATCACCAAAGTTTTATTTGAAGGAACCATTATGTTTTGAATCTGGAGGAGCTTCTAAGAATGAAGAATTATTAAAGAATCTTACGGTGAAAGATAAGATTGATGGTGATTTATCAAATCAGATAAAGATTTTGACAAACTCAGTAGTTGATCTGTATACACCAGGAGAATATCCGGTCAAACTTCAGGTAAGCAATAGTGCAGGAGACACGGTATCATTTCAGGCAACGATACAGGTTTATGATGCAACGGACAGATCAGAGATTCCTTTTATTCATTTGAAGAAGTATCTGGTTTATACGAAGAAAGGTGACAAACTAGATGCAGCATCTTACATATCTAAAGTGTGCATGGGAGGAGATTATGACTCGGATGTACCAGGAGATATTAATAAGAGCAAAGTGAAGATCAAAGATGAAGTAGATTACGATACCCCAGGTTCTTATGAGATCACTTATTCAGTAAAAAGTGGAAAGAGCCGTACAGGAACGGTAAGACTGATCGTGATCGTTACAGAATAGGAGGCCGGCAAATGAGCAGTGATAAACGAAATATATCAGTCAACGATTATGAAATGAATATTGATTTGTATAGTATCTTAAGAGATATCTGGAAATATGCACTAGTGATCCTGCTTCTGGCAGCATCTATGAGCTTGCTTTCTTATGTTTATGTCGGACGAAACTATCACAAACAGTATGAATCAACCAGTACATTTATCGTAAGCAGCAAAGGAAGTAACAATAGTGTATATTCAGATTTGAGTGCAACGTCTGAGATGGCGACAAAGTTTTCTGAGATTCTAAACAGTTCGATCTTACAAAAGAAAGTTGCAAAAGAGATGGATATGGATTATTTTCCAGGAAGTGCATCTGCAGAGGTAGTAAATGAAACCAATCTTTTAGTTTTGAAAGTTCAGGCAGATTCCCCAGAGATGGCGTTTCGTTTGAATAAGGCAATCATGAATAATTATTCTGTTGTGACAGATCAGCTGATCGGAAATGTTGTGCTGGATGTATTGCAGAAACCAACAGTGCCAAGTGGTCCGGTAAATAAATTTCAGCCAACAGCACTTATGAAGAAAACATTTTTTACGACGATCGTTGCGTTATGTGGATTGATCGCAATCTTGTCATTCTTAAAGGATACAGTGAGAAAACCAAAAGAAGTTTCAAGGAAACTTGATGCAAAGCTTTTGCAGACGTTATATCATGAGAAGATCTATAAGACATGGAAAGCAAGAATCCACCGCAAAAAGAGTCCGGTATTGTTGACAAATCCAGGAACAAGCTTTCAATATGTGGAGGATATGAAGAAACTTGCCCGCAAAGTCAGCAGTAAGATGAAAGAGAAGAATGCAAAAACACTTCTGGTTGCAAGTGTGGAAGAAAATGAAGGTAAATCAACAGTTGCAGCCAATTTAGCATTGGCACTTGCGGAAGAATCAGAGAAAGTATTGTTGATCGATGCGGATCTTCGCAAACCTTCACAATACAAGATTTTTGGATTGGATCAGGAAGAAATACAGCAGTTTGGAGAAGTATTGAATGGAAATGAACAGATAGATAATCTGGTAACAGATCTTCCAAAATCAGAATTGTTATTGATCGCAGGTTCTATGATCTATCCAAATTCTACAGAGATGATCGCATCACCGATTTTCCAGAAGATCGTAGAGTTCTTTAAGACAAAGCTGGATTACATTATTATTGATACACCACCAATGTCACAGGCGGCCGATGCAGAAGAGTTAGTAGACCTTGCAGATGCATCGATCCTTGTTGTAAGACAACATACAGCATTAGTAAAAGATATCAATGAGACGATCAGTATCCTAAATTCAGCAGAAGGAACGATGCTTGGATGTGTTTATAACGATGTATTCCATGGAGTTGCTCAGACAGCAAGAAATTACGGATACAAATATGCATATGGAAGCGGTTATGGTTACGGAAGTAAATACGGTTATGGAAACCATGGATATGGCTATGGTTATGGTTACGGCTATGGCTATGGTTATGGAAGCAGAACGAAAAAGGGCAATGAAGATAAAACACAAGAATCAAAAACAGAACGGCAGGGGAAGAAAGATCATGAGTAAAGAATATGAATCAAAAACAGAACATAAAGAGAATCTGATCGATATTGCTGGATTGTTTGATGACTTGATCAAAGGCATCATTCAAATGAAATGGAGATTTTTGATCATTCTTGTGATTTGTGGTGCAGTGTTCTGTGGATACAAGAGACTTACCTATTCCCCATACTATGTAGCATCTTCCACATTTACGATCAATTCCAGTATTACATCAGAGAATTCCAATACATATATTGAGAATGCAACAGCCAACCAAATGGCAAAATCATTTCCGTATATTTTGAAAAGTGGAGCATTTAAAGAAGTATTGGCACAGGATCTTGGCCTTCAGTCTGTTCCTGGAACGATCGAAGCAGAAGTCATGGAGAATACAAATCTGTTTACGTTGAAAGTGACTGCAAATAATCCGAAGATGGCTGAGAAGATTTTAAAAGCAGTCGTTAAAAATTACCCATCGGTAGCAGAGTTTGTCATTGGAAGCTCACAGCTGACACTCATGGATGAAAGCGGGGTTCCGACTACACCTGCCAATCCATTTAGTTATAGACATGAGATACAGATCGGCGTTTTGATCGGAATTTTACTATGTATCTTGCTCGATGTCCTGTTAGCACTTGGTAAGAATACAGTTAAGAAAGAAGAAGATTTCAAACGACTCTTCCATGCAAAAAGTCTTGGAATCATGCCTCATGCCAAATTCCATAAGAAACGTACGCAAACACAGGAATTGATTGTGCTAGATAATCCAAGAATTCCAAGAAGCTTCCTGGAAGCAGCAAGAACGGTACGACGAAGGATCGAGCGTGCACAAAAAGAGACAGGCATGAAATCTTTTCTTGTAACAAGTGCTATGCCAGGAGAAGGAAAATCAACAGTTTCAGCCAACATTGCAATATCACTTGCGATGAAAGGGTATAAAGTAATTCTGGTAGATGCGGATTTAAGAAACCCATCCACCGCCAAAGTACTTGGAATGAATGAACAAGAATTAGGAACTCTGGAAGTAATGAAAGGCGAAGTTAACATAGACGATGCAGTACAGCAGTACAAAAATACAAGCGTTAAAGTACTTGCAGGTTCTACACCGATCCAGGATACATCTACCGTTTTAAGTGGTAAGAATATGAGACAGTTTATAAAAGAACTGGAGGCAGAAGCCGATTTCGTGATCATAGATACACCACCAAGTGGACTATTATCAGATGCAGCGATCGTCGCCCAGTATGTAGACGGAGCAGTATTTGTGATCCGTCAGGACTATACAGATGTAGATCGAATTCTGGAAGGTATGGAAATTCTTTCAGGATCAGGAGCTGAAATTACAGGATGCATCTTAAATGATGTGAATGTACGAACTAGTGAATCACAGCACTATATGAACAGCTATCGTACAAAAGGAGAGACACTATAGAATCCGATTTGAAAGTAGTGTTGGTCATGTATGAGTCAGAAAGAAGATAAGAAGAAATATTTATAATAAACATCTGTCTGTTATTACAAAAATTGAAAATTGATAACATTTAACATACAATCTTTTCAACGGAGAATTTAAAATTTTATACGAGAATGTCTTCAGGTATTCATAAAAACATAAAGAAAGATAGAGGTACGAAATAGTAGAATTCCATAGGATTTTTTGCAAAATCGCAGCCAACACGGGCACTGTTTGAACGCAGTGAGTTGTGCAGGAGTGTTGGCGGATCAGCGTTTTGCAAAAAATCCGTCAATGGAATTCGTTTTTCGTACCTCTATCTTTCTTTGTGTTTTTATGAATACTCGATACATTTCCATTATACAACTTAAAATTTCAAAGCACTTTTCTTTTTTGTATACATACCATGATAGTATAAAAGAAGAAAAGGAAAATAGAGATGAATCAATGTTATTGTGATCGATCATCAGGAATGTGTGAGCATGGTCATCGGCATGGTGGAGTGGATTCTATGCCGGTTGCTATGCAGTATGTTCCATGGCAGCATTGGAGCAGGATTTATAGTCCGGAAGAAGGATTACAATGTGGAACGATCTTTCCAGAGTTGAATAAACCATTTTATGGGAAAGGGGCGTGCCGGTAATGAATCAGTATGATAAGAAAAAGTTGTTAAATTATATTGATGCAGTCAGCTTTGCATTGATTGATACGAATCTGTATCTCGATACACACCCAAATGACAAAAAAGCAATGGACCATTTTAATCAATATCAGAAGGCAAGAAAGCAGGCATTAAAAGAATATGCGAGAAATTTTGAACCATTGACGATTGATAGTGCAGATATAGATGATCATTTTACATGGGCAACGGATTCTTGGCCATGGATGAAGAGGGGAGGTTGTTGATATGTGGAATTATGAAAAACGATTGGAGTTTCCGGTAAATATCAAACGAACAGATCCCAAGATGGCACAATTGATCATTACGCAGTATGGTGGTCCAGATGGGGAATTAGGAGCTTCAATGCGGTATTTGTCGCAGCGATTTGCGATGCCATATAAAAATGTTTGTGGGGTGCTAACCGATATAGGTACAGAAGAATTAGCTCACTTGGAAATGGTCTGTACGATCGTGCATCAGTTAACTAGAGATCTAACTCCAGAACAGGTGAAAAAATCAGGGTTTGGAGCTTACTATGTAGATCATACAGCAGGTGTATGGCCACAAGCAGCAAGTGGTGTACCGTTTAGCGCAGCGACGTTTCAGTCTGTGGGAGATCCGATTACAGATTTAAGTGAAGACCTTGCTGCAGAACAAAAAGCAAGAACAACGTATGATAATTTGTTAAGGCTTATTGATGATCCAGATGTTAGAGAGCCACTGAAATTCTTACGAGAAAGAGAAATCGTGCATTTCCAGAGATTTGGTGAAGCACTGAGGACTGTACAGGATCATTTGGATTCTAAGAATTTTTATGCGATCAATCCAGCATTTGATCATAGTGGTAATTGTAATAAATAAATATATAAAAACAGTTGGCATAAAAAGTAAAAATTATGTCAGCTGTTTTTTATTTTTTGAAGTAACAAAAAGTTGAAAATATATGACAATCTGTTATAATAAATCAAAAATGAATAGTTCAAATATGAATTAATTAATAAGGAGGGATAAATTCATGAAGATCAATATAGAATTTCCGAGAAAGTTGTTAGAGGTATATAACGATGCATGTAAGCCGTTATGCAAGAAATTAAAATTACCACAGACAGCTTTTGATATTTTAATGTTTTTAGGAAACAATCCACAATACCAGACAGCCAGAGATATCGTAAAGATCAGAAATATCAAAGCAAATCTTATATCAATCAACGTAGAGAAACTTGTGAAAGAAGGTTATTTAAGAAGAGAAGAGATTAAAGGTGATCGAAGAAAAACAAAACTGATTATTACGGAAAAAGCACATCCAGTGATCAAAGAAGGACAGCAGTTACAACAAGGATTTGTAGATCAGTTGTTTGATAATACAACACAAGAAGATAAAAAAATTTTTATCCATGTAATGAAAAATATGGATAAGAATTTAGATGATATTTTGAAAGGTGGAAACTAAGATGAATATATTATTAACAATCGCAGTAACATTTTTTGCAGGAATGGGAGCCGGGCTTGGAACAGGATTTGCAGGGATGAGTGCAGCAGCTGTAATTAGTCCGATGTTGATCACATTCCTTAAGATGGACCCGTATATGGCAATAGGAATCGCATTGTCCTCTGATGTATTAGCAAGTGCAGTATCAGCTTATATTTATGGAAAAAATAAGAATCTTGATATAAAAAATGGTATCATCATGATGATAAGTGTGCTAACATTTACAGTAGTAGGAAGCTATATTGCAAGCTTACTTCCAGATGCAACGATGGGAAGCTTTTCTGTATTTATGACATTTTTATTAGGAATTAAATTTATCGTGAGACCAGTTATGATAACCAAAGAAGCCATGCAAGGAGTTTCAGCAAAGAAACGTGCAATTCAGTCAGTGGTCTGTGGGATCATGATCGGATTGATCTGTGGATTTGTTGGTGCAGGTGGTGGAATGATGATGTTGCTCATTTTAACGAGTGTATTAGGATATGAATTAAAAACAGCTGTTGGAACGAGTGTATTTATTATGGCATTTACTGCATTTACAGGAGCTGTTTCTCATTTTATGATTGTTGGAGCACCGGATTGGACAGTATTTATCTTATGTGTTGTATTTACGCTGATCTGGGCAAGGATCGCAGCACGATTTGCCAATAAAGCAACACCAGAGACATTAAATCGTGCGACAGGTGTGATCCTTGTGATCTTAGGGATTGTAGTATTAGGATTTTCTATGCTTTCATAAAGAATACTTACGAAGGAAGGAATTTTTAATGAAGAAAAATCTGGTTGTGATCGAGGAATTAAAAAAACAGGGAAAAGCATTATTAGATGCGAGAAGAGATAACTTTGTCAGACAAAGTCTTTTGTCAGATGAATTTTTGAATTTTATGCAACAAAATAAGAAGCCGTTTGATCTTTTAATGTCATATTATGAATGCGCGATCATGGAAGTGGAAACAAAATTCAGAGTATTAAATCATGAATTATCTTTGGAATATGATAATAATCCGATTGAGAGTATTAAGACAAGAGTCAAATCATACGATAGCATTTTGAAGAAGATCCGAAGAAAAAATATTCCATTAAATCTTATTGCCCCTTTGCGTCACACCTTATTTAACGGCATGCACTTGCTTGCTCTTATCTCAGGATTACTTCTTTTCATCGCTCTTTTTGTCAATTGGCTCGACCCTTGGAAAAAAGGCTTAGAATAGGAAAAAAACTGCTGACAGGCTCGTCAGTAGTTTTTATTTTGCTGACAAAATTTCTGTCATAGGATAGCCGTTTGCGCTTTAGCGCATTTACGGATATGCTAGTATTTCCGTCAGTAATTTTTGAGTTCATTAAAGTCTGCAATTGCTTTTTCTAATAAATGATGTAAACTGTCAGCATCATTTTCTAACCATTCTTCCCAAGCCACACTATAAACTGCTCGAGCTAGGCGAACAGCTAATCTTGCACTTCTTTCACCATAAGCCGTCAGTAAATATTCAACTAATAGTTCTTCGATTTTACTTTGTTTTAAAAGTTCGCGTTCTTCCAAATCTGGGTGACTGGCAATTATTTTTTGTCTTTTGACTGTTCTTTCTCGATGTTCATCAAAGAAGTCTGCAGCGTAAAAATAACTTTCAAGAACAATAGCCAAAGGATTATTCGCTTTTGATTCTTTCATCGTCAGTAACATTTGGCTGTATTGCTCACCGCCAGCAAAGAAAATATCTGCTTTATTTTTAAATTTACGAAAAAATGTTCGCTCTGTTAAACCAGCTTTGGTGGCAATTTGTAGAACAGTTGTATTCTCATAACCTTGCGCTGTAATCAATTCCAAGGCTGCTTCATATAATTTTTCTTGACTTGTTTTTTTCATCTCTTCCCCTAAATGTCAGTTTGTGACATTTTCCTTGACAAGACTCCTCTAAAGGATTATACTATCCTCAAATGTCAGTTACTGACATTATATAAAATGCCTTTAAAACTGTCAAGAAAAGTTGATAAAGCACATTAAGGAGAAAATAAATGGTTAAAGCACTACAATACAAAACATTTGGTAAATCCGATGTTCTTCAACTCGTGGACCTTCCTCTCGTCCATCCAAAAGCTGACGAAGTTTCTATCAAAGTCAGTCATGTTGGACTCAATCCGATGGATTGGGCTATTATGGGAAATCCTGAAGTGGCTCCAAATTTTGGTGTCAAACTTCCCCAAACTTTTGCCTATGATTTTGCTGGAATAATCGATGAAATTGGTCCAGAAGTGACCGACTTTAAAGTTGGCGACCATGTTTTTGGAACAACAATGAAAGGTGCAGCAACCGAACAACTCATTTTTTCAACGAAAGAACGTGGACTTTTTCATAGACCCGATTTTGTAGAAGATGACGTCGCCTCTACTCTTGCCGTGGCTGGCCATACTGCGGCAGTTGCTCTGCGAAAAGCTCACGTAACAGCAGGGGATACTCTTTTAGTTGGTGGTGCAGCCGGTGGCGTAGGAATTTTTACGGTTCAACTTGCTCAAATTTTAGGCGCTAAAGTAATCGGTACTGCTTCTGACTCTACCGCTGACTTCCTACAAGATTTAGGTGCCGAACAAATAAGTTATGGCCCGGGTCTGGCTGACCGTTTGAAAAATAAAGAAATCACGGCGGCTATCGATCTATTCAGCCATGAAACGCTTAAAGCTGCTCTCGAATTAGGAGTCAAAGCTGATAAGATGTCGACTGTCATCATGTATCCAGAGCCTCCAGCTGAGATTCCAACGGCTACAGGTGGCGAAGCTCTTCCTTCTGATATGGAAATGATTTTAAATGCCATCTCTAATCATCAACTGACGGTTCCAATTGCAGCTAAGTACTCTATCGATGACTATTTGGAAGCAATCAAATTACAGATGAATCGTCACGCACATGGAAAAATCGTTCTTTATTTTTAAATAAATAAAAAAACAGTCAAATCAGACTGTTTTTATTTACTCCAATCAATTTGACTTTGACCAGATTCAACCAGAAATTCATTGGTTTTTGAGAAAGGATGCGAACCAAAAAATCCACGACTTGCTGACAAAGGTGACGGATGCGCCGCTTCTAGTATGAGATGCTTACTTCCATCAATTAGTTTGGCTTTCTTTCTAGCAAAACCACCCCAAAGAATGAAAACTTTTGGTCGCTCATCATCTGAGGCAATCTTGATAATTTCGTCTGTCAACGGTTCCCAAATTTTACCAGCATGGGCATTTGAAGCAAACTCAGGTACGGTCAGAACTGCGTTTAGAAGTAAAACACCTTGTTCGGCCCAAGCCGTCAAATCACTGTCATCTTTAGAAAAACCTTCCTCACGCAATTCTTTTTGGATATTAACAATCGAGTCTGGACGATTCACTTTGAAAGTAGCAGGATAAGAAAAAGCCAAGCCTTGAGCTTTCCCGGGCTGAGGGTAAGGGTCTTGCCCAACAATGATAACCTTTGTTTGTGCCAAAGGAGTCAATTCAATCGCCCGAAAAATTTGATTTTCTGGTGGATATACTTTGCCCTCTTGATAAGTCTGATTGATAAATTCAATCATTTTAGGAAAATAATCTTCTGCTAATCGATTGCGTAAGGGTTGTGACC
>OLQT01000086.1_pt1 | contig 72652 bp, 75 predicted proteins | sample 1672651 | NCBI WGS metagenome assembly OLQT01 (sample SAMEA3136709, study PRJEB25190) | human gut metagenome | biome: human gut; feature: human-associated habitat; material: faeces | place: Austria | collected 2013 | reverse complement strand
TTTACACCATTTTCGGATTTTACACCACCGAGGGTCTTCATTGTCGGGAATAAGATTATATCTCTTATGCTCGGCGCGTCGCAGATGAGCATTATGACTCTGTCGATACCTACGCCAAGCCCTCCTGTAGGCGGAAGACCTACCTCTAAGGCGTTGACGAAATCCATGTCCATAGGGTGAGCCTCGTCATCTGCTCCGGAATCCAGCTGAGCTTGCTGCACTGCAAATCTTTCGTACTGATCTATCGGATCGTTCAGCTCCGAGAAGGCGTTGCAGATTTCCCAGCCGTTGATATAGCCTTCAAATCTTCTGGTGATTCTCGGGTCTTTAGGGTCTCTCTTGGAAAGCGGAGAAACCTCCACAGGGTGTCCCACTACGAAAACAGGTCCGTCCAGATAGCCCGGCACATCTTCGCAGTATTCCTCGAACATCTCGGCGATGATCTTTCCGCGGGGCATATCTTTGATCTCGTCTTTATCCATACCGTAGCCGGACGCAGCTTCTCTGGCCTCCTGATCGCTGTCGATCTTGCTGAAGTCAATTCCTGTAATCTCCCTGACAGCCTCAGTCATATCCAGCCTTCTCCAAGGCGGAGTGACATCGAATTGTTTACCCTGATATGTGATCACAGGGGTACCGTTTACGGCAAGCGCCGCCTTATATACCAGCTGTTCTGTGACGTCCATCACGCTTTCCATGTCTCCATAGGCCATGTAACATTCCATACTGGTAAACTCAGGGTTATGGTTTCTGTCCATCCCCTCGTTACGGAACATCTTGCCCATCTCGTAGACTCTGTCGAGTCCGCCGACTATCAATCTCTTGAGGTAAAGCTCGTTGGAGATTCTCATCTTCATATCTATATCCAGAGTATTGTGGTGAGTGTTGAAAGGTCTGGCGTTGGCGCCCCCCGCTATAGTTGTAAGTATAGGAGTGTCGACTTCGAGATAACCGTAATCCTCCTCAAGAACTCTCTTGATTTCTTTTATTATTTTGGCGCGTTTTACGAAGGTCTCTTTCACCTCAGGATTTACGATAAGGTCTACATATCTCTGGCGATATCTGAGATCCTGATCCTTGAGTCCGTGCCACTTGTCAGGCAATATCTGAAGAGACTTTGACAAAAGAACTATTCTTGCCGCTTTTACGGAAACTTCTCCGTGTTTAGTCTTAAACACGGTTCCCTCGACGCCTATTATGTCTCCTATGTCATAAGTCTTGAACCAATCGTATTCCTCTTCGCCGATAGCGTCTCGTCTGACATAGCACTGGATTCTTCCCTGTTTGTCCTGAATATCTATAAATGACGCTTTTCCCATGTTTCGGAAAGCCATGATTCTTCCGGCGCATGAGACCTCCTGATCTTCCATGGCGTCGAAATTGTCCTTTATATCTTTGCTGTGAGCCGTCACGTCCCATTTTTCTTCTAAAAACGGATTTCTTCCGGCCTCCTGCAGAGCCTTAAGCTTATCTCTTCTTATCTTTCTAAGCTCGTTGAGACTTTCTTCTGACATCTCTTCCTGCGCTTCAGGAGCTATGTTATCTCTCGTTTCTTCTGTGCTCATCTTTAAATCCTCTCCGTACTCTCACTTATTTTGTGATGTCGATAATCTTGTAGGTTAAAACTCCGTCAGGTACTATTATATCAACTGTTTCTCCCTTTTGCCTTCCTAAAAGATTCTTGCCTACCTCCGATTCGTTGGAGATCTTGCCTGCAAAAGGATCTGCCTCTGTAGATCCCACTATGGTAAATTCCATCTCATCACCTGCGGATGTATCCTGGACTTTGACTTTTAGACCTACGCTGACTCTGTCTGCGTCCATCTCGCTCTCATTGATGATTTTAGCTTTACGGATCATATTCTCAAGCTTGAGTATTCTCTCTTCAAGCTCTGCCTGCTCATTTTTCGCAGAGTCATATTCGGAGTTCTCCGAAAGGTCTCCGTATGAGATGGCTTCTTTCAGTCTCTCCGATACTTCTTTTCTCTTCACAGAAACGAGTTCCTCGTGTTCTGCGACTATTTTGTCGTACCCTTCTTGGGTCAACAGTATTTCTTCTGACATTCCTAATATCTCCTTTCGACTTTGCTCTGCGAGCCGTGCCAAATATTATACTTCAAATGGCTGTGGTTGTCAATCTCTGCAGCCCCTGTCAAAGCCTTTATTTTTCCCCTTTTTCAGACAAACTCGATCCTGACGTTTCTGCAGTTTGTCAGATATACTATGGTAGCATAGCAGATATCAAAGGTCATAGTATCTCCAACCTTATAATCTCTCTCTGCGTCCTCCACATCTATTATGGTATGATCGCTGGAAGCTCCTAAGACCTCTATTCCCTCTTCCATAGGTATGAGCTCGCAGGGATCGCCGTAGTCCACCTTGCCCACAGCCAGCAGCGCTCTTCTTCTCATCCCTCTGTCGACATAGGCGGGAGTATGTCCGAAAGCGTCTATGGCTATGGTTCCCACAGGATACGACGGTTTAGTCTTTACTTCTATGACTTCTGCTTTCAACCTGAAAACATCCTGATAAAGTTCCGACATGTCGTAACCGTAGAATGTGTCGAGGTCTCTGGCCAGCAATATTCCCTCTCCGACTCTGAGAAGGTTCACTCTCTCAGGAATATCCTTGTCCCAGACTCTCATGAGACTGCTGGTGGCTCCTCCCGATATATATTCGAGTTCCCTGTCCAGCCTCGCCTCTATCTTTTCTGCCAGTTCTACCAGCTCCTCAAGTTTTTCTGCTGTAGGCGCGATGGATCCGTAACATCCCAGATTGGTGCCGATACCCACAAGCTGAATGTTTATCATCCTGTTCTCTATGTATTCAGCTATCTCAACCATCTCTTCCTTATCCCAGAAGCCTTCTCTAAGATCTCCCAAGTCGGCCATGAGTATGACTTTGTGAAGTTTTCCCTGGCGCCTGGATTCTTCGTTCAGCGCTTTTATCACCTCAAACTCACTGTTGAGGCTTATGTCGGTAAGTCTTACCACGTCGCTGACTTCGCTGAGCATAGGTACTCTTATGAGCATCATAGGCTTCTCTATTCCCGCGTTTATGGCGTCCTCTATCTGCTCGAGTCTCGATGAAGCTATAAATGCGGCTCCTCCCTTATCAAAAGCCTTTGCCACTTCCGGATGTCCCGTAGCTCCCTTTATCACTCCTGCTACCTGGATACCGCAACTTCCGCATTTTTCTACTATCCTCGATACATTATGCTGCAAGTGAGCCAGATTTATTTCAAGTCTTGGATATCTGTTTTCCATTTTATATATTCTCCTTATTTTCTATGCGATTTCAAGCGCTATCTCCATCATTGCGGTGAAAGTTTTCTGTCTTTCTTCCGGCGTGGTAGCTTCTCCCGTAAACGGGTTGTCGGATATAGTGCAGATGGTTAAGGCGTTCTTGCCCGCTCTGGCTGCGTTCATATACAGAGCCGCAGCTTCCATCTCTGTAGCTAAAACTCCCATCTTCTGCCACTTCGACAGGCCTGCCCCGTCGTCGTAGAATGCGTCTGAAGAGTATATATTGCCTACTTTAGGTTCGATTCCAAGTCTCTGGGCAGCCTCCACCGCCTTTTTCATCAGGTCGTAGGAGCAGATAGGAGCGTAAGTTCCCGGCAGGTCAAATTGAGCCGCATAATTGGAATTTGTACATGCCCCCATACCTATGACCACATCTCTTACCTTCAGAGACGGATCTATTACGCCGGCCGTTCCTACTCTGATTATATTCTTTACGTCGTAAAAGTTAAAGAGTTCGTAAGAGTAGATAGCCATGGACGGCATCCCCATGCCGGAGGCCATGACGGAAACTCTCTTTCCCTTATATGTTCCCGTATACCCCTGTATTCCTCTGACGTTGTTTACCAGTTTGGCGTCTGTAAGAAAATTCTCCGCTATGAATCTGGCCCTCAGCGGGTCTCCCGGCATTAACACCGTTTCGGCAAAGTCGCCGGCTTTAGCTTCTATGTGTGGTGTAGGAATGTTAGACATCTATTCTTCCCCTTTCTTTTATCTCGATATTTTCTCCGTTTTTTAAATAACAATACTGCTTTTATTTTACAAAATTTTTGGTGTTTTAACAAGAGCTTTATTTTTATCTTCGTTTCATCCTGATGAGAAGGCTGAAAACACATCGGACGTAGTCTTTTGGGCCATAATATGATAGAATGATATAAAATCGCCGAAAAGGAGGCCGCTGGCCATGAAAAAGAAAATATGTATATTATATACGGGAGGAACCATAGGTATGGTGGCCACGGAAAACGGCTACGCTCCAAAAGAAAATTATCTGTCAGAGCTTCTGTCCGAGATTACAGAGCTTAAAAACCCCGCTATGCCCTCGTGGGATGTTATAGAATTCAGCCCCCTCCTGGATTCTTCCAACATGACTGTCCGGCAATGGTCCGTCATCGGAGAAGAGATTGCTCTCCATTATAATGACTACGACGGTTTTGTGATTCTTCACGGCACCGATACCATGTGCTATACCGCCTCCGCCCTCTCTTTTATGCTGGAAAACTTAAACAAGCCTGTCATCCTGACAGGCTCTCAGATACCCCTGTGCGAAATACGCAGCGACGGAAGAGACAATATCATAGCTTCCTTGCTTATTGCAGCTGAAGGCAAGGCCAAAGAAGTGTGTCTGTTCTTCGCCGGCAGGCTTCTCAGAGGCAATCGCTCCACTAAAATATCATCAGACGGTCTGATAGCTTTTGCATCTCCCAACTATCCGCCTTTAGCTTCGGCCGGGATAGATATAAAGTACGATACTGCCGCACTGAAGCGTCCTGCTGTCTGCGAGGACGATTTCAGCTTTACTCCTCTCAGACAAGTTCCTATAGGCGTTTTGAAATTCTTTCCCGGAATCCAGTTCAGCCTCTTCGAATCTATAATGACAGAATCTCTCAAGGGGATAGTCCTCGAGACTTTCGGGGCAGGCAATATACCAAGCTGTGACAACGATCTGCCTGCGATAATAAGCAAGGCTTTCAGGAACGGCTCTATCGTCGTAGTATGCTCCCAGTGTCCTCAGGGAACGGTAAAGCTGGGAACTTACGCCACCAGCAGCCCCCTCAGAGATGCCGGCGCAGTAAGCGGTTATGATATGACTACAGAAGCCGCCGTAGCCAAACTTTATTATCTGCTGGGCTGCGGATATGCTCCCGAGAAGATCAAAGAACTGATGGAGACTGATCTAAGGGGAGAGCTGAGCCGGTAAGACATTGTCTTACCGATATTTTTCCTCATATTCTTCTCTGAGCATAGACATCAGGTGTACATCGTGGAGCGCCCCGTTTTTACGGCAGTTTTTCCGAAGGACCCCTTCATATCTGAATCCGAGGGACAGATACAGCTCTGAAGCGGGGTTGCCCGTGTAATGATCAAGATACAGTCTTTGAAGCGACAGGCCGTCGAAACAGTATGATATAATGCCCAGCATGGCTTCCCTGCCATAGCCTTTTCCCCGAAGGGACTTGTCAGCTATATATATTCTCCAGATTTCGGCTTTCCACCCTCTCTCTATATCAGCCAGCACGATTCTTCCTATCCTAGGCAAGCCTTCTCCATCTTTGAGCAGTATAGTAAACTGGAGAGCTTTAGGGTCTTTTTCATCCTCTATATATTTGCGGGTCACTTCTTCTTGCGTCTGGTCGTCTCCGATGCTGAAGAACTCCGTCACCTCGGGCAGTCTCTCCCACCTGTAAAAGTCTTCGAGGTCTTCCCACTTGGATTGTCTGATTATCAGATTATCGGTTTCTATCATGTTTTCTCTCCTTATTAGCTTTTTCATCTCTGCCCTCAAGTTCTAAATTATATTATAACTGCATCCCTCGAATACAGTGTCAAACCTGCAGATGCCCTTGTACCGGCAGAAAGTGCAGGCAGACCGGTCTTTAGTCTTCATGGGATGAATCTCTATCTTTCCCTCTGTAAGATCGCTGCAGATCTGTCTTATCTTTTCAGTTACGGCCCCCTGCAGATGTGTAAAATCCTCTGCGGAAAGCAGTCCTCCCTTTCCGGTGTTCTTTATTCCGTCTTTTGTGGACCTTATGGGTACGATCTCCGAAAAGCCTTCAAAATCACCGGCTATGTCCCGAATCACCTGCGGATCGTCCACCATTATGCCATCGAGCTTAAAAGATTTTCTTATCTCTTTCTCGAGGGTCTGGCTGTCCATGTCTTTCTGAGACAAATCTATGGAAGGCTCTTTTATTTTAAAATAAAATACGCCGGCAGGTTTTCTGCCGCTTCCGCAGGCTGCATTCAGATACAACATCAGCTGCAGCCTGTAGCCTGCCGCAGCTTCTTCTATATCGAAGCTTTCATTTCCCGTCTTATAATCCACTATCTTTACACGGCCGTCAGTTAGATAATCTACTCTGTCTATGACTCCCTCTATGTATATCTTCTGTCCGCCGGCTTCCATCTCTATAGGCGGTAGATCTCCCCTGCGGCCGAAAGCTATTTCCGGGTAAATCTGTGATATATGGCCTGCTCTCACCTGCTCTACTACGCTAAAGCAAACCGAAGCGCATATATCCGTTATACGGCGTCTTCTGTAATCCTCCACGCTTCCCGACTGAAAAAGCCCTTCTCTGTATGTCTCTGCGATGGACTCTATCTCCCGCTCTACTAACTGGGCGCACTCTTCTTTTGATATTTTCATCCACGGAGAATCCGGTTCAAAGATTTGTATTCCCGGTACTGTCAATTCTCTGGCCAGCCCCATGAGACAGCGGTGATATATGTCTCCGATCTCTCTCTGCGCCGCCTCAAAGATGCGCCTTTCTTCAGGTCTGAGGCCGTAAGTGACCAGATGAGAAAAAGGGCATCTCGAATAGCCTTCGATTCTGGAAGGACTGAGAACCAGCGCCTGGTAAGGATCCTTTCCAAACAGCGCCGCAGCAACACGGCTTCCAAGCTGCTCCTGTCTGTTAGTAAACGATATACTCCTTCTTATCTCTTGAGCCTGGTCGGGCATATTGTTCTCAAGCCACCCAAGAGCCGCCTGCCACCGATCATCCATAAGGGCGCCTTCCCCCGCTTCCAATATCTTGCGGCTGATATGTCGTCTTGCGCCTATTCCGCCGCTTATGAGCAGATCGTCGTCGCCGTTTATCATATCTCTTCTTATTTCTATTCCGGGAAACAGCTCCCTGACCTTGAGAAATATCCCGGACGGCTTCATCTGGCCGCCTTCTTCATCTGTGAGGCTGCAGCTGATCCACAGATAATCTGACGGAGACGAAAGATTTCTGTATATGCTGAGCCGTTCTTCCATGAACCTTATAGCGTCGACTTTGCACAGTTCCCGGCCGTCTTCTCTGAACAGTTCTCTTTCTTCTGCCGAGAAGAGACCCTGGGTTGGTCTCTCCTGAGGAAGTATTCCCTCGTTGGCTCCCATAACGATAAGGGCTTTCACCCTGCCGCTTCTGCTTCTCTGTATATTGCCGAGTATAAGTCCATCCTGCGTTGGCGGCAAAAGCCCTATCTCCACCTGGCTCAGCCCTACTTCAAATATTTCTCTGAAGGCTTCGGGCTCAAAAGGTTCTTCGCCCATGATTTCAAAGATCTGATCTAATATATCCGACAAACTTTCCCATATCTGAGCTGTCTCGTCGGCAAGATCCCAGAGTTCCTTTTCCTCTTGCCTTGCGATAAAGGCCAGTATCTTCTGCCGCAGAGCCATGCGGCCGCAGAGGTAGTCGTAAAATAGCCTTATGAACTCTCCGTTGGTCTCCGCTTCAAATATTTTTTCCAGCGGTTTTATGGGGTCAACTGCCTTTTGGCGCAGCATATTTATGTAAGAAAGTCCTGCCTCGCCGTACTCGGCAGATCCCCTTCTGAAAGGTTTCTTCCACATCGAACCTCTTATCTTGTATTTAACAGCGTAATTCTCAAGGTCTGACAGCTCTTCGCCTGACAGATCGCCAAATCCCGATTTGAGTAGGGAGAGCAGCGTTTCTGTCCTGTATTTTTCAATCACAACGTCTAAAAGCGATGTGATATATTTGATTATAGGGCTGTCCATTATATCTCGCTTCACATCGGAAAACAGTTCGATGCCGTATTCCTCAAATACTCGCTCTATTATATCTCCCCTGTTTTCCAGGTCGTTATATATTAGTCTTATATCTCTATATCTCAGCCCCTTGTCTCTCACCAGATGAAGCACATATGCGGCGGCGCTCTCCGCCTCATTGTATATACCTGCGGCTTCCGTCATGATCAGACCCTCATGGCAGTTTGATACGGCAGAAGGCAAAGTATAGAGTTCTTTCTCTATGTGCCTGACAGCCTCAGCCTTTCCTTTCAAAGCAAAGGAATCGGGTATACGCTGTCTGATGTGGGCCGTTCCCAGAGCATCGGCCAGCTTTTCGGCGTTGTTCATGACGATCTCCGTCAGGGCAAACAGATCCAAGTCCCTGCCTCGATCATCCCATGTCAGAACTATATTTACCTCTTTGGCGTACATCATCAGCTGTCCCAGCAATGCCATAGTCTTGGGAGCAAAACTGTCAAAACCGTACACCCATATGGTATTACCTCTGATAAGCGCCGAGTCTTTGATCTTCCCAAGATATAGATCTATATAGTCTTCTGAATCCGTATATCTGCCCTCTATCTGTTTCTCATACTCGCTGAACAAGGCGTATATATCTGTCAGTTTTTTCCCTGTATATGAGTCCTCTCCTATGCTTTCGGCCATTGCCAAAAGGTCTTTCGGACCGCAGTTATACTGCTTCATCTCTGATATGAAGTCATTGACCGAATCGAGAAAGGAGCTCTTCCTCTCCATTCCCCTGAAAACTTTGAGATCGTCCCCGAGGCTCGCCGCGCTCTTGTAGAGGAGCATATGACGTCCGTATTTGTTTATAAAGCTGCGCTTGTTTCCTCCCAGTTCGCTGAGTATATTGCCGCCGAGACTGGCGGCCGATACGATTTCCACATCCATCAGCGACGACACGCCAAGATGGCGGAAAGCCTGTCTCTCCGCCTCTAAGGTGTATTGATCGGGTACCATGATGAGGGCCCTGTCTTCTACGCTTTCAAATATGAATTTTTCTTTATCAATGTTTTCTCTGCCGTAAAAGATGTTAAGCATCACATCTCCTTGAGGATCTCCATGAGGTCCATAGGCCGGGCTATGGAGTAATTGACTGTACATTCTCCCACGTCTTCATTGGCGGCAGCCACTCTCCAGCCCACCAGGACCGTCTTTACTCCGGCATTGTTGGCGCTCTTCATATCGAAGGAGCTGTCTCCTATCATCAGAGCTTCTTCAGCAGCCGTATCCAGTTTCTTAAGTCCCATGAGCACCGGAGCCGGATCGGGTTTATGCTTGTCTGTATCGTCGCACGTCACTATGCCGTCGAAATATTCTGTTATTTTAAACTGTCTGAGATATCCGAGGGTGGACTGTCTCGTCCTGGACGTGACTATACCGATCTTGTATCCCGCTTCTCTGAGAGCCGAAAGGAGATCCGGTATATCGTCAAACAGCGTTACCAGCTCCTCCGCTTTGGCTATCTGGCGGTCTCTGTAAACTTGAGCGCTCTCCTCAGGATCTACCTGCGGAAATTCTCTTGCCATAGTTACCAAGAGAGGTTCGCCGAAGCATTTAGTTATATGTTCAACCGGTTTTTCATCTTGTCCGTAATGTCTGTATGTATGCTGCCAGGCTTCAATTATGACGTCGTTGGTATTGACCAGCGTTCCGTCAAAATCAAATATTATAGATTTTATCATGTCTCTCCTCTTATAACTTCATCGTCAGTCCTATTTTCATCTTCTCGTGATCTATAGAAATTATCTTCACCTTTACCGTGTCTCCTACTGAAACGATGTCCATCGGGTGTTTTACATACTTATCGCTCATCTGCGATATGTGTACCAGACCGTCGCTCTTTACTCCTATATCCACAAATGCGCCGAAGTCCACCACGTTGCGCACCGTTCCCTCGAGTTCCATATCAACCTTGAGATCTTCAAAGCTCTTCACGTCGTTTCTGAATATTACCGGCGGTGCGTCTTCTCTTGGGTCTCTGGCCGGTTTTTTCATTTCTTCTATTATATCCGTCAGAGTCATTTCTCCTATGCAAAGTTCTGAGGCCATCGCTGATATACATTTAGTGAGAGTTTTTTCTCCGTAGACTTTTTTAATCTTTTCTTCTATGGACTTATCTCCTCCTCCGGTTATTGCGGCGGAGTCTATTCCCAGTTTTTCCATCATCGCCTTGGCGGCCTTGTAGGATTCAGGGTGTACGGAAGTAGAGTCCAGAGGTTCGCTTCCTCCTGCGATTCTCAGGAAGCCTGCGGACTGGTTGAACGCTTTTTCGCCCAGCTTTGAGACCTTCATCAGCTGCTTTCTGTCGGTGAACCTGCCGTTCTCTTCTCTGTAGGCGACTATATTTTTAGCTATAGCTCCGTTGATACCTGCCACATATGAAAGCAGGGACGGTGAGGCTGTGTTCAGATCCACGCCCACTCTGTTGACGCAGTCTTCTACCACATTGCCTAAGGCTGCGGCCAGAAGCTTCTGATTCATGTCGTGCTGATACTGGCCTACTCCTATGCTTCTTGGGTCTATCTTGACCAGCTCGGCCAGCGGGTCTTGAAGCCTTCTTCCCAGCGACATGGCTCCCCTGGTGGTGACGTCCAGATCCGGATATTCTTCAGCAGCCAGCTTGGAAGCGGAATATACAGAAGCCCCGGCTTCGTTGACTATGGTGTACTGTATGGCATACCCGTTTTTTCTGATGAAATCGGCTACCACCTCTTCCGTTTCTCTGGAAGCAGTGCCGTTTCCTATGACGATCACGTCTACCTCATACTTTTCCACCAGTTTTTTAAGGGTGGCTTCTGTGCCCTTTATGTCGTTTTTCGGCTGAGTCGGATATATGGTGGTATAAGCCTTGAGCTTGCCAGTGCCATCCAGCACAGCTACCTTGCAGCCTGTCCTGTATCCAGGGTCTATGCTCAGCACGTTCTTGTCTTTTACAGGGGGAACCATCAGGAGACTCTCCGTATTTTTCGCGAAAATCTTTATGGCCTCGCCTTCGGCTCTCTCGGTCAGAAGGTTGCGCATCTCCCTCTCAATCGACGGCGCTATAAGCCTCTTATACGCGTCTATAATGGTGTCGTTTAAAATTTCCGTGAATATGGATTTGTGATTCTTAATGACCTCGCCGGCGATGATCTGATGAATACTTTCCTGATCTGCCGTCACTTTGACTTTCAGCTTCTTTTCCTTTTCGCCCCGGTTTACGGCCAGAACTCTGTGATTTGGAATCTTGCTGATGGCTTCTGTCTTGCCGTAATACATGTCGTAGACGGTCTTCTCCTCAGGATCGACCGCCTCTGTAGATATGAGTCCCGTCTGATACGTTAAATTTCTGATCTCTTCGGTCATATCGGGATCGTCTGCTATCATCTCCGCTATTATATCCGTGGCTCCTGCCAGCGCTTCTTCTGCAGTGTTCACATCTTTTTCCGGATCTACGAAGGCCTCTGCCTCCTCCTCGGGTGTTCCCTCCGTCTTAAGCTGCGCATATATCAGCATCGCCAGCGGTTCCAGACCCTTTTCTCTGGCTTTGGAAGCTCTGGTGGCTTTCTTCTGCTTAAAAGGCTTATACAGATCTTCCACTCGCTGAAGGACTTCGGCTTTTTCTATCTGTTCCTGCAAATCGGGCGTAAGCTTTCCCTGTTCGTCGATAAGCCTTATTACTTCTTCTTTTCTCTCTTCGAGACCTCTGAGATATTTCAGTCTCTCGTCCATATCTCTGAGGATAACGTCGCTGAGGCCGCCGGTAACCTCTTTTCTGTATCGGGCTATGAAGGGAATGGTGTTCCCTTCATCTATGAGCCCTACGGTGTTTTCCACCTGCTCCGTCTTTACTTTAAATTCGGCAGCTATTTTTTTGATTATATCCATATTTATTCCTTGTGTTTAAGTTTTTCGTTTATGAAGTAATCCAGATCTCCGTCCATCACGGCGCCTACATTGGCAGTTTCGGCTCCCGTTCTGTGATCCTTGACCATGGTATACGGCTGGAATACATAAGAACGGATCTGGGATCCCCAGGTGTTCATAGAATAGTCTCCCTTGAGTTCTCTGAGGTTCTCCTTGTGTTCCTGCTCCTTGAGTTCGGCCAGCTTGGACATGAGTATTTTCATAGCCATCTCTTTATTCTGGTGCTGGCTCCTCTCATTTTGACATGTGACTACTATATTGGTGGGCAGATGGGTTATTCTTATGGCCGAATCAGTCTTATTTACGTGCTGACCGCCTGCGCCGCTGCTCCTGTAGGTATCTATTCTCAGATCTTCCGGATCTATCTCCACCGAAAGATCTTCTTCGATCTCAGGCACCACCTCAAGCTGAGCGAAGGAAGTCTGTCTCTTGCCTGCCGCGTTGAAAGGCGATATTCTCACCAGCCTGTGGACTCCCTTTTCGTTTTTGAGATAGCCGTAGGCGTTTTCTCCTTCTACTATAAGTGTGGCGCTCTTGATGCCGGCTTCAGTATCATCCTGCAGGTCGATCATCTTTACGCTGTAGCCTTTTTTTTCGCACCATCTGGTGTACATCCTCAGCAGCATAGAAGCCCAGTCCATGGCGTCCACTCCTCCCGTGCCCGCATGTATGGATACTATGGCTCCGCAGCCGTCATATTTGCCTGTGAGAAGAGTCTTCACCCTCATGGCCGCAAGGTCTTCTCTGAGCTTGTCGAACATGCTCTGTATCTCCGGTGCCATGGATTCGTCGTCTTCCTCTTCTGCCATTTCTATAAGTTCTTCTATATCTTTGAAGGCCGACGTGAGAGCATTCATCGCTTCTATAGTGCTCTCCATGGTCTTCTTCTTTTTCATGACTTTCTGGGCGTATTCCAAATCGTTCCAGAAGTCCTCTTGTTCTATCTCTCTGTCAGTTCTCTCCAGTTCGGCTTTAATTTCAGCCAGGTCAAAGAGAGTCACCGACTTCTTTCAGGGTCTTTTCCATCTCGGGAAGAGCTGCCCTGATACCGTCAAACTGTATCATAAGTCTCACTCCTTTTCTTGAAATAAGCGGCTCGCGCCGCGGCTGCGGCGCAAAATCTGCTAATATATTATTATATATTAAATTCATTGAATTTTCAATGTTTATGTGTGTTCGCTTAAAATCGTTTTTACGAGGCATGGTCACTTTTTGTTTACAAAGAAATTGTTGAATACCGCGGCGATCAACTGCCGAAAAAACGGCACCCTATGTTGAACACGCAGTACATACAAAATCTCAGATAAAAGATCTTTTGCATAGCTCTCATAAATGTGAATCTTCTCTTCAGTTTTTTTATATATTCTATATATATCTCGTCTCTGCCCAGGGCAATAGCCCGGGCACATTCCTCTGCGCCTCTCAAAGCATATCGCAGCCCCGAAAGCGTCAAGGGGTCGCAGGCTCCTACCGCATCGCCCACATAATATATCTTTTCACCCAAGATCGGATCGCTTACGCCGATAGGTGTGAAGGCTCCTCTGAGCCGGCCGGTATCGGCTTCTGTGCCCAGAATATCCAAAAATCGCTGAAATTCCTCGGTATAATTGACAGAGGGGTCTCATACACGTCGGTCAGGCCCACGTTAGTCTTGCCGCCAAATGAGCTGACCCAGCCGTATCCTCTTTGGGTTATTCCAAAGTGTATCTGTATCTCTTCCTGTCTGTCGCTGTCAAACACCATCTGCATGGCGATATTTTTAAGTCCGTCAGTCTTATATCTGCTTCCGTAGCCGCTGGCGCCGTCTGCAAAGATCAGCTTATCATAAGCGAGGCTTTCGTCATCGGAAGTGACGAGAAGACAGGAATCTGCGTCGTGATTCTTTATAGCTGTATTTTCTTTTATCTCTATCCCCTTCTCTTTAGCCAGCCTGAAAAACGCGTTGTCTAATTCTACCCGGTCGATATATCTGTTGGTATACAGAAATTTATTTTGTATGTCTTGTCTCTTCCGGGATCTGTAGAATATTCCGAAGTCTCTGATGAGCGAATAGTTGACTTTATCCGTGTCGAGACCTAATCTGGCGTATTCTTTTTTGTCTTGCCCGTTATATATCCTGCGCAGCACTTGTACCTGGGGAAAACGTATCTCTCTATCACGAGGATATTTTTCTTTCCCAGTTTCTGAAGGTTTAAGGCGGCGGAGATCCCGGCGGGTCCTGCTCCGATTATTATCACGTCGTATTTCTTATTCATAACCTGCTCTTTTCTTTATAGTTGGTCATCTTGATTTTATCACATATACATAAAGGCCACAATCACATTGACTAAAAATAAGTCCCGGGGTTTTCCCGGGACTCGAATCTCATATGAAGTTGCCGCTTTCTTACTCTGTGAGCAAGGGCCGTGCCGCTCCCTTTACAGACTGAAAACTACGTATATGCCTCTTGTGGCCGCAGGCCTGACTTCGTCATCTTTTAAAGCGGTTTCTCCTTCTCCGGTGGCGGCAGGGCCGGCTTCGTATACATTCACCTCATACAGTCTGTACTGCTTATCAATCTCTATTTTTTCCTCATCAAAATTCTTCACGGTGGAGTCGGCTCTGCAGCTTCCTTTTTCTCCGATATATGACGGGAGTTCTATGTCGGTATAAACCTGCTTGCCGCCGGCGCCGTCTTCGGCTCTCTTATCAGGGCTGACCGTCACTCTGTACTTGTCCTCTCCTGTCATACAAAGCGCAATCGTCCCTTCTCTGAGATTTTTCATTTCGGAAAAATCTATAGCGCATATCTCATGATCTGTAAGTTCCTCATTCTCATAAGAAAATCTCACAAGCTTCATACGCATAGCCTCATCTGGAGCTTTATATTCGTAGAGTCCGTATTCATCTATAAAATATTCGACAGATTCTGCACTCTTCTCATCAAGCTCGGCATAGCGTATACTCCCTTCTGCGAGGACTGTCTTATCCTTATTCTCACCATCGGCTTCGCCGCCGGTGGTCTCCCCGTTTCCCGTGCAGCCTGTAATAAACAGCGCCACTGCCAGCGTGAGGCAAAGGGCTGTTAATAAAGATCTTTTTACTTTAATTTTCATAGCTGTTTTACTCCATAGGATAAAATTCATGTGACTCTTTTTATAACTAATACTGGCAAGTTGCCGTTTCGTTACAGTTTTTTTGAAAAATTTTTCCTTTAAACCGAAAATGTCACATGATGAGTTCAATGTAGTACTTACAGTTCCATTTGGCGTGTGCCCAAACTATTGCTGCCTTTCATGACATATCCTCCTTGCCTTGACAGTTTGGTCGGCGAACCTTTTCTATCTTATCACAGGAGGATATTTTTCCTAAGGCTATTAATCTCGCCGGCATAGCCGGTGGTTGCCTGTTCCTCGGGCTTTGCCCTCGGAACAGGCTCTTAAGAGACAACATAAGAAAGCCCTGCTTTTAAAAGCAGGGGCTTCGCATTTCAGGCTTATACTGGCAGCGAGCAAAGGCCTTGATTTGTGCTGATTCTCTGCACTTGGCCTTTTTGGCTTCTTTGCGGGAGTTTTTGGTCATCTTTTAGGGGCCGAACCGCCTTACAGCCTCTTTTTTATCGTTTTTTCTCTAAATATTCCCGCAGACAGCCTTTAATTTCGTTTTACCGAAAACGAGTCGCCAAAAACTCCCGCAACCCTCTTGATTTTTGAAAAAACCGGAACTCTGTCCTGCGCCCGTAAACGCTCTGCCCCGTGCCTCAACAATAGTGACTGCAAGAGAACTATATAATGATAGAGGCAAAGAAGGGGCAGGTGCAGGCGGGCGTTTCATATGCCCTGCGTTTAAAGGGGGCTCTGTATTTCATCCTATTTACGTCTCACGGCTGCATAATACTTCTTCTCTAAACGTTTACAGCTATAGCCAAAGAGGACGGCCGTTGCGGCAGCATTTATCAGCGACTGCGCCAGAGGGAGCAGTGGTGAATAATCTATGGAAAGCCATTCTGCTGTTTTCGGCGCCCCTCTGAAGAGAACTATATATAAGATGATACATAATATTACTGCCGTTACACCTTTGCCCGGCGCAGGAGGCGAATTGGCGAAGATCACTCCGAACATTATTATGGCCGATATCAGCACAGCCCCCGTTATCATACTCAGCGCCTCGAATGGCAGAGCAAACGGCAGCATATCCGAGGCTATGGAGGATGCCAGCAGACTCGTCAGAGTATTTTCTGAAGGCCAGTACATATCAGTCGAAAATGTGATCGAATCCCCGGCCATGAGAAGCATGACTCCATACATCGCCAAGGTGGAAACGTTGTACATCGTCATCATGAACGAACCGGCGAAAAGTTTTCCTGCCAAGACCTCCTTGGGGTCGAGAGGGAGGGAATTATACACATACGCCGCCTCTTCATAGAGAGTTGTATAATACAGCCTTTTATACCCTTTTATCAGCGCGGCAATAGATATGCCCAGAAATACGACTGCAAAGATTATCACTGCAAAATTTACTGCTGTCAATCCTATCGCCAACGACATTGCGCAGGCTACGCCGGTACAGTTCCCTATCATTTTGATGTTCAGCCTGATGTATTTGTCCAGTTTACTCATTTCTATCTACACCTCCCTCAAGTCTAAAAGGGCATATTGTCCTCCTATCTTTACGGCAGCAAACCCCTCTTCTATCTCCGAGGCCCAGTCGAATATGAAATCCGTCACATGATTAAACTCCTCGTCGATAAAGCCGAAGATATAATTTTTAGACTCCGTAGCGATGGCGTCGCTCATCCGGCCGGCGTTGCCGCCTTTTCTGATTCCTGCTGTGGCAAGGCCATCTTCAAAAGCAGACATACATAATTCTCTATGCTTTGAAACCGCCCCTTTGTTTTCGCCGGCGATGGTGATATACTCCATGACTCCCGCTTCCTTAGTGGTGTAAATCACCTGATCGTTTGAGATTCCCACAAAAGAGCCTCTTTCCTCATCCTCTTTTATCTCAAATGTGACCTGCCCTGTCTTATCTATTATCTTCTCGGCAGAAGACACATCTTCCTGATATATATAGATATAATCTCTATCGCCGCTGTAAAATGCGAAATCCTCAATTCCCTCCGGTCTTACAAAGCTGTCGTTCAGCAGATAATTGTGTGTGGATTGCAGCAGATCTTCCGGGTTTTCGGTTACTTCGACTACAAAATGTCCCGCATAATATCCTCTCACATATTCGTTTTCATTAAGCCGGCAGCCGACCTCTCCCGTATATATATTTCTGAGCAGATACCAGTCTTCTTGCTCTGCGCTTTCCTGCACATATTTGCTGCCCGGAATAAGCCAGGCGTTTTCATCGGCTGTACGGTAAAGTTCTCTTCCGTCAACTGATAAGATCCTCGTCATTCCGCTCTCTTCGACTAAGATAACGCCGCTTTCTCCGTCGTAATATGCAGAATCATATCTCTTTTCTTCTTCGAAAAAGACAGGTTTGCCCGAATTTAGGCTTTTTGCAACGTCCACAATGACGTTTTCGCCGTCATCACTGCACAAAAATGCGAATCCGCCGCCGCTGCCTACAAACTTTGCAAATCCTTGTATTTCAACATTTTTACCGCTGCCCGGATCTATGATTTCCCAGACGTCGTCCTTAAGTTTTCCGGCTGCTGCGCCTCCCGCACCTTTTATAGATGCGATCTCTCTGTATTTATCAAAAGGAACGGCTATCTTAGCTCCGCTCTTTTCGATTTCCATAAGTTCCTCTTCAGACGGGCCGCTGCCGAAGGCATAAAACCTGCCGGCTATTGCGCATATCACCATGACCGCAGCTATAGCGGCCGCCGCCATCTTAAGATATCTGCTCTCTGTAAAAAGCTCTTTCATATCTCCTCTCCCCTGAATATACTTATGACGGCTTCCTCAAGAGTTCCGCCGTAACATTCTCTTATGGCGTCGCTGTCGTCATACATCGTCGTCTTTCCATCTTTCAATATTATCACGGAATCAAAAAGTCTTTCTATATCCCTGACAAGGTGAGTGACTATTATCATGCTGCCGCAGGGATTGAAATTTTCCAGTATCAAGTCCAGCACGTGCTGCCGGGCTTCTACATCTATTCCTCCTATGGGTTCATCCAGAAGGTAGAGCCGGGCGTCTCTAGACATCAAGAGAGAAATTTTTAGTTTATCAGCCTCTCCCTTTGACAGTTCTCCTTCAACAGTCTTCTCATCGATACCGAAGATATCGAGAAGTCTTCTGCACCTCTCCTCATCGAAGTCATCAAAGAAGGTATCATATATCTTTATTATCTCATCTGCGGGAAGATTTTCGGGCAGACCATCCTTGTCGGGAAGATATGCGACCTTCGCCTTGCCGGCGGCGCTGCCCGGACGCTTCCCGTCTATAAGCACTTCTCCCTCATAATCTGCGCAGAATCCGGACAGTATCTTAATAAGAGTAGTCTTGCCGCTTCCGTTAGGGCCCAGGAGTCCTATGATCTTGCCCTGCGGTATCTCAAGATCTATACTGTCCAAAACCTTCTTTTCACCAAAGGCCTTAGAAAGTCCCGATATTTTTACTATCGGCTGCTCTTCCACCAGCCTGAGCGTCCTTTCACTGCGGGCTTCCTTATTTTCTCTCATCTATCCCACCTTCTTTCCTCCTTCGCCGGAACCTATATAAAGAAGCCTCTCACGAAAAAAATCCATCATTTCTTCTTCGTTAAACCCCAGCGCAGCCATTTCTCTCCTGAATGAGTCTGCCGCCTGCCGGGCGATATCTTTTCGCAGTTCTTCTATGGCTTTCGCATCAGAGGTGACATACCTTCCCTGGGTTCTTTCTGAAAGCAACAGGCCTTCTCTTTCAAGCTCGGTCAAGGCTCGCTGCATGGTGTTGGGGTTTACCTCAAAATCCGCCGCCAGATCTCTGACGGAGGCTATTTTGTCTCCCGGCTTAAGCTCCCCCGCAGCTATGGCCTCTCTCACCCGGTTCATTATCTGAACGTAAATGGGCATGTTCTCTTTTAGCTTTTTATCCAAAATAACCTCCTCCTTTCAAGTCTTTTGTATTATTGTATTATTTAATTAGTACAATAATACATCTTTTAGCTATTGTCAACACTTTTTCATAAAAAAATAAGATGAGGAAAATCCACCTCATCTCTTAATTAATATATAATATAAATTGTTCTATTTTAAAAAATATTTATTTCTCCATTCAATATTTCTGCTTTTTGATGTACGGATCAAAGAACCTCTTTTAGAGAATTCGCCAGTAGGTGAGTAACCCGGAGCAAGCCGGGTTGCTCTCGGTTACGTCCTTCGGCAATGGCCACGGCGCAAGCAGCAATCAATATCATTTCCGGGACTATAAATTTCATGTACAGCAGCGTTTCCACTTCCCCCAACTTCATCCACAGGAAGAATCCCGTAGCCGCCAGCCCTCCGGCGGTCGCTATAATTCGCTGCGCCTTGCTCAGTCCACCTGACTGAGACTTGGCAAGCACCGCTACCATCAACACGGCTGCCATACATACGGCCAATACGATTATATCCCAAATCAGCGTGGCGGCTTTTTCGCCGTCTGTGGTCGGGTACATCTGATTCAGCGGGTCCAGAATTTCTTTAAATGAATCGTAGTTCCTATCAAAAACCCAATCCATCGAAAAAAGCTTCTGATGGCTGTAAATAAGATGATATACAAATATCGGCTGAAAAGCTCCTGCAAGCAAGTATATAATCTTTTTATGAATTATAATCACCTCATTTTTTATCTCTATTATTTACATCTGACATTTAAACTCATAATCTTCAGTGTATGGTCCAGTTAAGTTTGCCGTCGCGTAGTATTTATAACTGTACTTCCACACCCTTGTAATTATTGGGCCTATAAAGCCACTTGTATAATTTTTATGTGTGTACACTTGTATACTATAAGATACTGCTGTTGAAGTAGGGTTAACGTCAGTCAAAAAATCTAAAATATACGCTGCGGCAAAAGATTTTGCTTGTGACAATCCTAATTTGGCTGCTAATTATGCCACAAGAGCAAATTTAAACATCTTGCAATTATTATTTGATATTTATATAACAATTGTATCTAATTTTTTCTTATTAGTCAATCCCTACTCAATAGTTCTAAAAATTAATAATAATATAATGTGGTGAACCCCAGAAGTTGAACCAGTCACCCCCCCCTATTGTAAACAGCCATGTTTTTAATCATTAAAAATGCCTGCGATTTTGTACGCAGGCAGATTTTATGTCTTACTGCTCCTTGTTCATGCAGCAGTTTTTATATTTCTTTCCGGAGCCGCAAGGGCAAGGGTCGTTGCGACCTACCTTAGGAGCCTCTCTTCTGAAAGTCTCAGGCTTTCTGGTATCCTGCGGCTTAGGAGCCTGTCCCGGCATGTCCCCACCGCCTTGCGCCTGCGTTCTCTGCGCAGGTCTGTCCACAAAGTCGTCCTTCCTTTCCTGACCGCCTGTGATCACCTGGCGTCTTTCTACGCCGGTCTTAACAGTGACATTGTAGCAGTATCTGACGGCTTCTTCTCGAATCTCCGCCACCATAGCCTCAAACATGTCGAAGCCTTCAGAAGCGTATGCGTTGGCAGGGTTTATCTGTCCCAAAGCTCTGAGGCCGATTCCCTGTTTAAGATCGTCCATAGCGTCGATATGATCCATCCAATGATTATCTACTACTCTCAGCAGTATCATTCTCTCGACCTCGCGCATTCGGTCTTTACCTATCTCTTCTTCTTTGGCCTCATACATCTGATGGAATACGGTTAGAACGTCTTCTGTCAACTTATCTTCTGTCAGAGACAGTTTTTCGTCTTCTGTATAGCTCAGACCGCTGAAAGTGCCTGTTATCTGCTTCAGGTTCTCGCCCAGCATATCGAAGTCCCACTCTTCCGGATATTTGCTGGCTATGGTGATGGGCTGGATCGTAGTCTTCACAATATCCTCCATCATCTCCATTATATAGTCTCTGATATCCTCTCCGAAGAGAACTTTTCTGCGCTGATCGTATATGACTTCGCGCTGTTTATTCATCACGTTGTCATACTGAAGTACGTATTTTCTTATCTCAAAGTTTCTGCTCTCTACCTTCTTTTGGGCATTTTCTATGCTCCTTGACAACATTCCGGCGGCTATGGCATCCTCGCTCATACCCATCTTGTTCATCAGTCCCTGTATGCGTTCTCCTCCGAAGAGTCTCATCAGATCATCCTCAAGGGAAATAAAGAACTGCGTCTGTCCCGGGTCTCCCTGACGTCCGGCACGTCCTCTGAGCTGATTGTCTATACGCCTGGATTCGTGTCTCTCTGTACCTATGATGCACAGGCCGCCGAGGGCTCTGACTTTTTCCTGCTCTTCTCTCCTCTCCCGGCTGTACTTCTCAAGGAGATCTTTAAATACTGCGCGGGCGTCATTCATGAGAGGGTCGCTGCTGCTGACAAAGCTCGTAGCAAAGGATATCTGCTCCTGAGAATATTCAAGCTTTTCCATTTCTCGTTTGGCCTCGAACTCAGGATTTCCCCCGAGTATGATATCGGTTCCTCTTCCGGCCATGTTGGTGGCTATGGTGACTGCCCCAAGGCGTCCTGCCTCGGCTATGATCTGAGCTTCTCTTTCATGCTGCTTGGCGTTGAGCACGTTGTGCTTTACTCCTCTTTTTTTGAGCATTGAACTTAAAAGTTCAGAATTTTCTATGGAAATGGTACCTACCAGAACCGGCTGTCCCGTAGCGTGTACTTCTGCTATTCTCTCTATGATAGCCTTGAACTTGGCGTTCAGAGAAGCATATATGGAGTCATCCAGATCCTCTCTGGCGATAGGCTTATTAGTAGGTATCACCACTACGTCCATGTTGTAGATCTCGCGGAATTCCTCTTCTTCCGTCTTGGCCGTACCTGTCATACCTGCCAGCTTATTGTACATACGGAAATAATTCTGCAAAGTGATGGTAGCCAGCGTCTTTGATTCAGATCTGACCAGCACGCCTTCTTTAGCCTCTATGGCCTGATGCAGGCCGTTGCTGTATCTTCTTCCGAACATGAAACGACCTGTAAATTCATCTACTATGATGATCTCTCCGTCTTTGACTATGTAGTCTACGTCCCGTTTCATTATGTTCCGGGCTTTCAGCGCCTGAATGACATGGTGGTTATATTCCATGTTCTCCGGATCGCCGATGTTCTCTATGCCGAAAAACTTCTCGCACTTGGCTATGCCGTCTTCCGTGAGAGTAACTTTTTTATCCTTTTCTTCTATGGTGAAATCTTCCTCAAGTTTCAGGCGGCGAACACAGGAGTCGGCTTTCTGATACATATCCGTAGACTCGTCGCCCCGGCCAGAAATTATGAGCGGTGTTCTGGCCTCGTCCACCAGGATAGAGTCCACTTCGTCGACGATGGCGAAATTCAGATCTCTCTGAGTCAGCTGTTCCTTATAAGTGACCATATTATCTCTGAGGTAATCGAAACCGAACTCATTGTTGGTGCCGTATGTTATATCTGCCGCATATGCAGCCTTTTTTTCATGGTCTTTGAGCCCGTGAACCACGCATCCTACTGTAAGTCCCAAGAAAGTATATATCTTTCCCATCCACTCTGCGTCACGCCTGGCCAGATAATCGTTTACGGTCACCACATGAACGCCTTTGCCCTCCAGGGCGTTAAGATAGGCGGCCAGAGTGGCTACCAGCGTCTTTCCTTCGCCCGTCTTCATTTCGGCGATTCTACCCTGGTGAAGAGCTATCGCTCCTATCACCTGTACACGGAAATGCTTCATGCCTACGCTTCTCCATGCGCCTTCACGGCACACCGCAAAAGCCTCCGGAAGTATATCGTCAAGGCTTTCGCCTTCCTGAACTCTCTTCTTGAATTCTTCAGTTCTGCCCCGCAGCTCATCATCGCTGAGCAAAGCCGTCGCCTCCTCGAGGGCCATCACCTTATCAGCTATTTTTTCGATTTTCTTGACCTCCTTGGTATTCATGTCGCCAAGGATCTTTTCCATTAAACCCATTCTGTCCCCTTTCTCATTCTTCATCTGACAGCTCTTCCACTGTCATATTTATCTCGAGAGCTTTTCTCTCGTCTGCTTTTGTCACTACTACGTCGAATCTCTTGTAATCGGCCTCGTATACGAATTGGTCGCCTACCTCAGGCAACTTATCTATCTGTAACACGACCCACCCGTTTACCGTGGTGGCGTCGACTTCTTCTTCTACGTCGAAGTAATCGAACATCTTATCTATATTGGTGCCGCACAGGACTCTGTAGGTTCCGTCCTGCTGCTGAACTATGTCCTGAAGCGCCGCCGCATCGTGCTCGTCATATATCTCTCCCACCAGTTCTTCGATTATATCCTCAAGGGTAACGAGGCCGTACGTTCCGCCGTACTCATCCACTATGACTGCGATATGAGTCTTGGCCGTCTGTAGCCGCTTTAGCAGCTGCGCTATCTTCATGGAGCCGGCTACAAAGATGACCGGCTTTATATATTCGGAAACAGCGGCTCTGCCTCCCTTGATGTAATTGTGAAAGTCCTTCTGGTTCAGAACGCCTATGACGTTATCCATATCGCCGTCGTAGACAGGAAGTCTTGAAAAGCCCGTCTCCAGAAATATCCCGGATATCTCATTCTCCGGCGTATCCGCTTCGATGGCTTTTATATCGACCCTCGGGGTCAGTACGTCCAAAGCCTCGAGATCGTTGAATTCGATGGCATTCTGGATCAGCTCGCTCTGCTGCGTATCTATACCGCCCTCGGTCTCGGCTTCTTCCACTATGGTCAGAAGCTCGTCCTCTGTTATGGGCCGTCCTTCGTCGGCATTGAAGATCTTCGCCAGGAATTTTTTCCACGTGGCAAAGAGCCAGTTTATCGGTTTCAGCAATATTATCAGTATCCTTATATAAGGCGCCGAAAACATGGCGAATTTTTCGGGGCTTTCTTTCGCCAGACTCTTTGGCGATATTTCTCCAAATATGAGCACCGTAACGGTGGCGACCACCGTAGCTATCGTGGCGCCGTATCTGGGATAAAATCCTATAAAGAGCACCGTAGCTATAGAAGAAAGCGTTATGTTCACCAGGTTGTTTCCAACCAGTATGGTCGAAAGCAGGTTGTCATAGTTCTCCGACAGTTCCAGAACCTGTCTGGCTCTGCGGTTGCCGTCATTGGCCATATTCTTCATTCTTATTTTATTGAGCGATGTAAAAGCTGTTTCGGTAGCCGAAAAGTATGCCGAAAAAGTCACGAGTATGATCATCGCTATTATGCTGTATATCACAAAAACAAACCCTCCAGTTTAATTCTACCCCGTATATCATACCATAATCGCGGCGCCCTGCGCTGCGGCGGACGCAGGCAGCGGTGGTTCAATGAACCCTTCCTCTCGGCAACGCCGCAATCACAATCGATGGGTTCATTATACCATGAAGCTGCTCATTTTCAAAGTCTTGTCAGCATTTAATTTTACGTATTCTTTCTTTACTCTCGTCGGGCAATGTTGCCTTCTTTCAGCTTTTTAGTCACCCTTTATATTTTTTATGGTTGACATCATTGGTCTGTTATTATATAATCTGCCTATAAAATCGCAGGAGGTATCCATGTCTACGAAACTGAATTTGCTGAAAATACTGAATAACAACACTACATCCTATCTATCCGGACAGGATCTGGCCGCCAGGCTGGGACTTTCAAGAAATTCCATATGGAAGGCCATAAAAACGCTTCAAAACGAAGGTTTTGAAATAGACTCCAAGGCCGGGGTCGGCTACCGTCTGCTGAAGAAGAACGACGTCCTCTCCCCTTCATATATAAGAGAGGCGGCAGGAATAAAGTGCAGAGTTCACATACTGGATGAGGTAGATTCTACTAACAATTACGCTAAGAAGCTGACTGATCTGTCATGTCCCGGCATAGTGATAGCCAATTCGCAGACCGGAGGCAGGGGCCGACTGGGACGATCATTTTATTCTCCTCATTCAAAGGGGCTGTATATGTCTATGGTATTTGAACCGGATTTCAGCCTCAACAGATCTATGATGGTCTCCTCTATAGCCGCCCTCTCGGTCTGCCGCGCTTTTGAAGAAGTGATAGGTCTGGGGCCTAAGATAAAGTGGGTGAACGACATATACTTAAACGGAAAAAAAGTCTGCGGTATTCTGACAGAAGCCGAGACCAATTTTGAGACCGGAAGCATAAGCCGCATAATTGTAGGCGTCGGGGTCAACTGCTTCGAGCAGTCTTTTCCTGAAGAACTGGCCGAGAAAGCTTCTTATGTAACGGGGGCTCCCCGAGATTTCACCCGTAGTCAGCTGGCTGCCGCCATAATCAGATATTTCTTCACTACTCTCGAGGAATTTGATAAGCGTACTATATTGCGCGACTACAGATCCAGATCTCTTATCCTCGGAGAACAGATCCTGGTCTACGGAGCCTCTTACGGAGCCCTGCCCGAAAACGGAGGCTGCGGGATCAAGGCTCGCGCTATAGATATAGACGAAAACGGTGGCCTGGTGGTGGAATACATGGAAGGCCGCCATGCCAGAGAAATGGATACCATAACCAGCGGAGAGGTTACCATCAGAAAGGATTTATCAAGAATATGAAAAAGGCTTACGATTCAAACTCCTCTGGGCATATCTCCAATACTGCTACGTCGAGAACGAGCAAGCTTTTGATGGCGGGATTATTTGCCGCCCTTACAGGAGTATGCTCATGGATAAATATAAATTTGTTTTTCACTCCCGTACCTGTAAACATGGCGCTGATGGGCCCATATCTGGCCGGGCTCATGCTGGGATGTAGATATGGTTTTTTCAGTCAGATCATCTATATCCTTTTAGGTGTTTTAGGTATACCTGTGTTTGCAGGCTTCACATCAGGAGCAGGAATAATAGCCGGGCCCACCGGCGGTTTTATCGTAGGCTACGTCATATGCGCAGTCATATGCGGCCTGCCAGCCAGAAAAAAAGGTTCGTCTTATCGTATCATGCTGATGATATGCGGCCTTATAGCCTGCTACGCCTTAGGACTGGCTTGGTTTATGATCCTCACTCACTCTACTTTGTGGGCCGGCCTTGTGGCCTGCATCCTTCCGTTTCTGCCGGGTGATACTGTAAAGATAATCCTCGCGGCCGTGTTGTCGAAATATCTCGTCAAAGCCTCCCTTTCTCTGTAAAAGGCTGCTTAAACACATCTTTTAAGGACACTAAAAGAGCCGAAGCTTGGGTCAATCGCCGGCTTCGGCCTTTATTTTTCATTATCTTAAAAAATCATTTTTTTCTGGCCCTGACTTTAGCTGCGGCCTCTTCGTACATCCTTATCTCGTCATCTGTCTGAGGAGTATATGGCGGCACCTTCTGTGGTCTGTTGGCTCTATTCATTGAAACCATGGTAAAATGCGCACACAGAGCCTTCTCCGGACCGTTTCCCGACTCCATATCCTCAGAGTAAACTTCCACATACACATCCATCGACGTGTTGCCTACATAGGCTATATTGGCCGTACATGTCACCAATGCTCCTACAAAGATAGGAATATGAAACACCAGCTCATCTACTCTGGCCGTCACGCAGTTGCTCCTTGCATATTTCATCGCGCAGGCTCCGGCTGCCATATCCATGAATTTCATTATTTCGCCGCCGTGTACGTTGCCCGCTACGTTGGCCTGATGAGGCAGCATCACCTGACTCATCACTACTTGGTTTCTTGCGTCCATTATCTCATCCCTTTCATATCAGCTATACTACTGAGCAGTAACATCTTTTTTTGCTTCGTTCAAAGTCCTGACCTTTTTCGCCAGAGTAAGCGACAAGATCACGGCAACTATACAGCATATTCCAAAGAAAATAAACATCCTGAAATATCCGGCTTCTTCTCCGTAGATATCCAGCCAGTTTCCTATCATGGCCGGAACGAACAAATCGGGCAGATATATTACCATAGATGCCAATCCTATGGCTGTAGCCGCATAAGAAATAGGGATATCTATTTCGTTGAGTATGGACCACATGACTCCGTAGAGCATCATAGCAAAGGCTGAGGCCAGAAGCGATATTGCTATAGCCACAATAACACTGCCCTCTCCCGCAGGAACCTGGGTGGTGATAAAGAACAATACTCCCAGTATGATAAATCCGTATCCGTAGAGCCTGAGGGTAGATTTGAGTATCTTATCAGCTATATAGCCCCCCAGCGGAGACAGAAAATAGAATACATATCCTCTGATGATCCCTACAAAAGCAGAGTCCGATACATCCATACCTACCTGCGAAGACAAGTACGGTGTAAAATACGAGATATTGCTGTAAATCGTGTAGATCAGGAACATTATGACAGAAGCCCACCACAGATAAGGATTCTTTATCGCTTTGCCTACGTCGCTGAGTTTGAACTTGTCTTCTTCAGAAGCCTGCTGTAAAGACGCACTTTCATCCTTAAACGTAAGCTGAACTAATACGCCTGCAACCATGACGGCTAAAGACATGGCTAAAATAGTCCGAAACATGGCGTCGTGAGAATTCTCCGTTGAGGCGTAGAGAGCCCAGAAACCGAATCCGCATATCAGGCTTATCACAGACCCCAGAGCATAATACCAGCCGTAGGTCTGACCAGAATCTTCTTTTCCTCCCAGTATTCTGAGGCCTTTGTTAAGAGCCGCCCAGAACACGAAACTGGTAGTGACTGCAAACAGAAAGAATACTATCAGCGCCGTAGTATAATTCATGAAAAACGCCATTATGAGACCGAGAATACCGGTTCCAAACAGCGACAGAACCAGCATCCTTTTAGTAGAAAACTTGTCCGCCAGTATACCTCCCGGTATATACAGTATCAGACATCCGATAGCGTATGCAGAGAGCAGAAATCCGGCCTGCGCATTAGTCATGCCGAAGGCCTCTACAAACTTATCGTAATATACATACTTTATATAGGGTAATTCGTAGATAACGCTGCCTGCGATGGAGAAGGAAATAATGGCCAAAAAGGTGCCTGCGCTTAAATTCAATTTCTTCATATCTTTTTCTCCTTAAAATCATGTCGGTTTATCTATCAGCTTCAGCAGGAATCCGCAGAAAAGTTCCGTTTATTTTATATTACCATAATAAGCCTGTCCAATCAAGGGTGTCAGTATTCTGCCAAGCACCGTTTTCAAGATGAGGCGCATATTTTTGGGGTCGCAGCAGCCGGTAAATCTATAAAAAAACAGCGCAAGGTCGACCCTCTGCGCTGCCTTTGCGTCTGTTTATTCTTAAGATTGTCACTTTTGTCCCCTCTTGATTTTCTAATAATAAGCCGAGACTTTTTCTCTTATTATCTTCATCACATCCTCATAACCGTCTTCACATTCCCAGTCTTGGGCCAGGTGGAATTTTATCACGTCATACAACCTCTTTTGATATGTTTCTACGGCTTCTCTGTAGCCCAGTCCTCTTCTTTTCAGTTGTTCCACATCGACCCTTGCAAATTCCACTTTTACCTTGCATCGTCTGCGGGGCTCTTCGTCTCTGCTGCCGGGAAAATCTATCACAGAGATCTCCACATAGTTGTGAAGCGGTTCATCCGGTATAAGTCTTATCTCTTTCATGAGAATTATTTTATGCTGCCGTCTGGATTAAATACAGGTAATTTTTCCAAATAGATTATGTCTTTTCTGTCTGCCGCCTCTCCTTCTGCCAGGACTGTCATGCGGCCCGCTATTTCTCCTCCTACCTGTTTCACCAGAGTCTCTATGGCAGTCAGCGACTCGCCTGTGCTTATGACGTCATCCACTATGAGAACTCTTTTTCCCCTCATCTGATCAGCCTCTTTTTTGCCTATGCAGAGGATCTGAACATGGTCTGTAGTTATGGAGTCCACCTTTGTCGTAATTATATCCTGCATATAGAGTTTTGGTCCTTTACGGGCTACGATATAATCGTTGTTTCCCGACTGTCTGGCCATCTCGTAAGCGAGAGGTATTCCCTTGGATTCGGCAGTTATCATTATATCGAATTGTGGAGCCTTCTTGAGGAGTTCTCCCGCTGCGGCTTTGGTTATTTCCACATCGCTGAACATGATAAAGGCTGCGATATATAAATCGTCTGTAACTTTGCATAAAGGCAGCTGTCTCTTTAAACCTGCTATAGTCATTTCGTAAAACATAAGGTCTCTCCCTTTCTAAAATCAAAGAAATTACTTTATAATTATACTCCCTCATAGATCAGATGACAAGATAAACCAGTAATAAAAACCTTTCCCCTTTTCGGTTCTCTACCTGAAATATCGCAAGTAAAAAGAGCCCCGAAAGTCTGCGAAGCCCTTTACAAAAAATTCTACATAGTTATGAATATGAATTTGAGGCAGAACAAGAGTCCGATCACAGCCACCATTATATCTCTCTTCTGGAACTTTCCGGTGAAAACGGAAATCAGAGTATAGGCGATTGAACCGATTCCTATGCCGTTAGCTATAGAATAAGTAAGCGGCATCATTATCAGCGTCAGGAAAGCCGGGGCTGCGGATCTCATGTCCGACATATCTACGTTCTTGAAGTTTCCCAGCATCAATACTCCCACATATATGAGCGCAGGAGCGGTGGCGCAGCTAGGCACTATGCTTGCCAGCGGAGACAGGAACAGACATACGAAGAAGCAAGCCGAGACCACCAAGCTGGTGAGACCAGTTCTTCCACCTGCCGCAACTCCGGAAGCAGATTCTACAAATGTGGTGCAAGTCGAAGTTCCTAAAACGGCTCCAGTAACGGTGGCGATGGAATCGCAGGCCATACATTTGTCAAGATCCTCCGGGTCGCCGTTTTCGTCCAGCATATCCGCCTGGGAAGCAGTTCCGTAAAGCGTACCTATGGTGTCAAACATATCTACAAGGCAGAAAGTTATTATGTACATTATAGCGCTGAAAACGCCTCCAACAAAGGCAGGGCTGAATGCGTGCTCCCAGGAAGCGCCCTGGAATACTCCTGTTATACCTATGTCGGCAAAATCCCTAAAGGACTGGCCGATCTGAGCCATATCAAACGAAGGTACGGTTCCCGAAACTACATAATATATAACGGTCGTGGCCACTATGCCTATTATTACGTTTCCTTTAATATTGAGTTTCTGTAATATTACTATGATCAAAAATCCCACCAGAGCCAGGAGCGCAGGCAGTACGGTCATTATGCCGTCACCGTTTATAGCTCCGTGAATATCTACGAACTGAGTCAGAGTGTACTGATTAGTCTGAATGATGCCCACATTCTGGAATCCTATATAAGTTATGAACAGACCTATACCTGCAGGAATAGATTTTTTCAGACATTCAGGCATAGCCTTCGCTATATACTGTCTTGCCCCGGTCAGCGACAGCGCCATAAATATGATACCTGAAAGCAAGATTATAACAAGACCTGCCTGGTAACCCTGAACTGTATCTCCTCCTGTGATCACCTGAGGGAGCACAAAGCTTACGAAGAAGAATGAGTTGAGTCCCATTCCACAAGCCTGAGCAAAAGGCTTTCTGGCATAGAGCGACATGAGAAGTGTTCCTATGGTAGCGACTAATATAGAAGCCACATAAACAGCATTCCATATGTCGTCCAGCCCCTCAGTAAAGCCTGTCACCTGATTGGGGTTTACAAATACTATGTACGCCATAGCGAAGAAGGTGGTGAAGCCCGCCATGATCTCAGTCTTCACAGTTGAGCCATGCTCAGAAATTTTGAAAAATTTGTCCATAATTCCTTTCTCCTTGATAAAATTTCGTTAATAAAAACAAGAATATAAATTTTATAACATTTTCGAAGACTTCTTTCAACATTTTGTACGGATATTTTTCGTTATCGTCGACTGTTTTTTTCAAAACACTTCTATTTTCGACAGTTTTACGAACAAAAAAGCGGCCTTCACCCATAAAAGTCCGCTTTTTGAATCGTGACGCAGCCTTGCACCATCCGTCAAATTTTTGCCACATTTTTATCGTATATCAAGCTTCTTCACAAGTCTTCATAGCTTCGAGAGTCTGCTCCAAAAGCTCGTCCAGATCCCACCCCAGCATCTGAGCGCCGCTTATGATCACATCTCTGTTACATCCGGCTGCGAATCTCTTGTCTTTGAATTTTTTCTTCAGAGATTTAAGTTCCATATCTTTGCAGCTCTTGGATGGTCTCATGAGAGCCGCCGCGCCGATCAGGCCCGTCAGTTCATCGCACGCAAACAGTACCTTTTCCATCTCATGTTCAGGCTCTACGTCTGAGCACATACCGTAGCCGTGAGAGACTACCGCATGTATCGTCCGCTCGTCTACGCCTGCCTCTCTGAGCAGCTCAGGAGCTTTCTTGCAGTGCTCATCGGGCCACATTTCAAAATCTATATCGTGGAGAAGTCCTGCGATACCCCAAAAATCGGCTTCATCGCCGTACCCGAGTTTCTCCGCGAAATAACGCATAGTTCCTTCCACCATTTTTCCGTGATGAATATGGAATTCTTCCTTATTGTACTTTTTAAGCAGTTCTAAAGCTTCTTCTCTTGTCATCATTTTGTGTTTATGCCTCTTTTCTCTTCTTCTCAGGCAGCTGTGAAATTATCACCGCCGCAAAAATTATAGCGCAGCCCGACAGCTCTCTGGCCGACATGGTCTCGCTGAGCAAAATCGCTCCGCATATGACCGCAAATACCGATTCCAGACTCATGATGAGGGAGGCTACCGTAGGTTCCGCATGCTTTTGAGCCACCACCTGGAAGGTGTAGCCTATGCCGCAGGAGAGAACTCCCGCATATAATATCGGCAGCCAGCAATCCAATATGGCTCCCATATCCGGGCTCTCGAAGATCATCATGCAGATCATTCCCTCTATGCCTGCCGTCAAAAATTGTATGCATGAGAGTTTTATACCGTCAGCCTTTGTTATGAAGTAATCTACCGTCATGATATGTACTGCAAAACAAAGTGCGCAAAGAAGAACCAGAGAGTCTCCGAAAGTCAATCTGAAGGCTGCGTCCGTCATACACAGCAGATACAGGCCGACAGCTCCGAGAACTACGCAAAGCCACATTACGGGCCTGACTCTTTTTCTCAGTATCACGCTGATGATCGGAACAAAGACCACGTATAAAGTTGTGATAAAGCCTGCTTTTCCGGCCGTAGTATAACTTACTCCGAACTGCTGAAAAGAGCTGGCCACAAACAAAGCCGTTCCGCAGCATATGCCGCCTGTTATGAGGTTTTTCTTGTTCTTTGCCTGCTCTTCTGCCGAAATCTCCTGCGTCTGATCTGCCTTATCTTTTCCTCTGTTCATCAGAAGTACTACCGGAATCAATACAAGCCCTCCTATCAGAGTCCTGATACCGTTGAAAGTGAAAGGCTGGATATAATCCATTCCGCTTTTTTGGGCCACAAAGGCTGATCCCCAGATAAATGCGGTGATCAGCAGCAAGATGTTGCTCTGCATTTTTTTGCTCATAATTTTTCCTCTTCTTAATTAAATTAAGCCACACATTGATTTTATCAAAAAACCTTCATTCTTGCAACATGGCTATTACACCAGCCATACCTTTTTTTCCTCTTTTTTTTGTGGTATAATAATCTCACAGCGTTAGCGAAATCAAAGATTCTGACGCCTGAGAAAACATTGTATCATAAACTCCGTATTTCTAAAGAAATACGGCCGGCCGCTGCCACGGCCGCTGCGGCGCAGGGCGCCCGCAATTATGGTATAATGAACCCATCGATTATGATAGCGGCGACCTCCGAGGGTTGCCGCCGAGAGGGAGGGTTTGCTGAATCGCCTTGGCGAGTTTGAGCTTGCTACGGCAAAAAACAGCGCATGCTGTATTCTCCAGAAAAAAGCACAAATTCTACAACAGAATTTGTTAAAATGGTTGTAGAATTGCAATAATAAATGGGAATTTACAGCATATCCGCCTTTGTACAGTCATTCAGGCTGTTTTTCTTCCTAAAATGCTGTAGAATCAGCACAAAGGGCTAAGAAAACACAGCATGCGGCTCTGCGACAGCAGATCCAGCGATTTGCGGCGGTGTTGCCGGGGAAAACACCTTACGCTGACAAACTCAACGCCATTGACTCCATATAGAAAGCTTTGTAATAAGGATATTTTAATGTTTAACATAAAAGACAGATTGTACATCGCAACTTTTCAAAATAATGCTGTAGAAACTGCAGCTCTCTACGGCGTGGGACTCGAATACAACCATACCTGTATATCTGAGTCTCTGGATCCAGAGAACCGACCTTTATTGCTGGCCGAAATGAGACGTGACTTCGAAGCGTCGGGCTCTGCCCGCGCCCTGCTTCACGGCCCCTTTACAGAAATCTATCCGGCCGCCATAGATCACCGAGCCCGCCAGATGGCGAAGAAACGCCTGGACGAATCATTCGACGTGTGCCGCGATCTTGGCGTTAAAAACATGGTCGTACATAACGGGTGGCTGCCTTTTATATATTTTAAAGAATGGCAGTCTGAAAACGGCGCCTTGTTCTGGCAGGATTTCATGGCCGATAAACCTGAAGATTTCAGCATATATATAGAAAACGTCCTGGAAGACGAACCTTACATGATGAAAGATATGATGTCCCGCATAACGGACGACCGTATAAAGATCTGTCTGGATACGGGCCATGCCAACGCCATGACGTCAGAAGATATTTCCGTGGAAAAGTGGATAGAAGTTCTCTCCCCTTACATCGGACATTTTCATCTTCACAACAACTATGGAGGCAAAGACTCTCATAACGACTTTGACAGCGGCTCATTGGATATGACCTCTGTTTTAACAGCCATAGAAAACTGCTGCCCGCCGAATGTCACCTTTACCATAGAGGCCTTCGAGTGCCTTTCATGTATGGAGTGGCTTTCTTTACGCGGTTATATTTAAAAAGGAGATCATCATGGAAAACCGATTAAAAGAGATTTTATCATCCATAGCTCGAGACGGCTCGCTGTTTGAAGAAGCAGTCCTGGCCGCTAAAGAGCGTCAGAAAATTCTGGCAAAACCTACAGGGGCCCTGGGCAGACTGGAAGATATATCTGTTCAGATAGCAGGCATCACCGGAAAAGTCATAAATGACATCGCCAAAAAGGCAATAGTGATAATGTCTGCGGACAACGGAGTAGTAGAAGAAGGCGTGGCTTCAGCGCCTCAGTCCGTCACCTTATCCCAGACCATAAATTTTATTAGAGGTCTCACAGGAGTAAGTTCTATAGCTAAACACTTCGCCATAGATCTCCTGGTGGTAGATATGGGAGTCAAATTGCCTATTCCCGATTCGCTGTACACAGATACTCCCTTCGAAGATGGCAGTCTCACAAAAAAAATATTGAATCGGAGCATCGCAAGAGGAACCAATAACCTATCCGCAGGCCCTGCCATGACCAGAAATCAGGCGCTGACGGCGATTCTCGAGGGCGTTGCCTGCGCACAAGCGGTTAAAATATGCGGATACGACATCTTAGGCGTAGGAGAGATGGGAATCGGAAACACTACTACCAGCTCCTGCGTTTTGGCCGCCCTCACGAAGAGCAAAGCCTCCGACGTAGTTGGAAGAGGCGGCGGCCTGGGGGATGAAGGTCTTGCCAAGAAGATAAAGGTAGTCAGAAAAGCCGCCGCAGAGTGTGAAGGCGACGATGTAATAGATATTTTAGCTAAAGTCGGCGGCTTCGATATATGCGCTATGACGGGAGCATTTCTCGGAGCGGCCTATTACAGACTGCCCGTAGTGGTAGACGGTTATATTTCCTGTGTAGCTGCCCTGTCGGCTGCCAAACTTGCTCCAAACGCTGTAAATTTCATGTTCGGTTCTCATCTTTCAAAAGAACAGGGATACAAGATCGCCGCAGAGGCCATCGGTCTTGACCCTTATTTTGACCTGGGCATGAGGCTGGGCGAGGGAAGCGGCTGTCCTATCAGCTTCAATATCATAGAGACTGCGTGCGCCGCCATGAGCGGAATGGCCACTTTCGAGGAAGGCGCCATCGACGCCGATTATCTGGCAGAAGCTGAGAAAGGAAATTTCTTCTGATGAACATACTTATCAGCGGCGGCTGTAAAAACGGAAAATCTTATTATGCTCAGAAGCTGGCTCTGTCTATGGCTCAAGAGAAGAGTCTGCCTCTCTATTATCTGGCCACAATGATCCCTGTAGACGATGAGGACAGAGTCAGAATAGAAAGGCATCTCAAGGAACGCGAGGGCTGGGGCTTCGATACGATAGAACGAGGGCTCGACATATGCGGCTGTCTCAAAGGCCGGTCTGTATCAGGCGAAGCAGTGCATCCAGAGGGTGTTTTTCTTCTGGACAGCGTCACCGCCCTTCTCTCCAACGAGATGTTCCGGACGGACGGGAAGGTCGATCTCGAGGCTCCCGAAAGAGTCGCCTCCGACCTTTCGGAATTTGCCCTCAGAACAGGAAATACCGTCTTCGTATCGGACTACATATATTCTGACGCATTCTCATATGAATCGCTCACCGAAGAATACAGGCGCGGTCTGGCCCGCGCAGATCGCCGGCTGGCCCGGGTATGCGACCGGGTATTAGAAGTTTCATACGGTTTTATAAATCAATTTAAATAAGGGGGATTTGATGAAGATCATTACTGGATTATTTATGGCATGGGGGAATTTTCTTTCCTTACCGTGCCCGGTCAAAAAATGGGATAATGACCTGAAAAATTATATGCTGGGATTTCTGCCTACCATAGGCATGATCATAGGAGTCGTCTGGGCCGGGCTATGCGTAGCCATGGTGTGGCTGGGCTTTCCTTATCTGGTTCTGTCCTTTCTCGTCACTTTTATACCGTTTGCGCTGTGCGGATTCATGCATCTTGACGGGTTCATGGACTGCTGCGACGCCATGATGTCTAGAAAACCTCTAAAAGAAAAACAAGCTATCCTCAAAGATCCTCACTGCGGGGCTTTCGCAGCGGTGAGTCTGGTGTTCATGCTTCTGGGCTGTTACTCATGTATCTCCACCGCCATAAGCACCGGCATAGATTTTATAGACCTCTGCACGATACCTATAATCAGCAGATCGATAGCCGGTCTCAACGTATTGCTGAGAAAGCCCATGGACCACAGTCAATATGCCGAGGGAGCCGGAGCGGATGATAAGATTCAGAAAAGAAAGGCAGTGATCATAATACTGATACAGCTGATTGTATATTGTACGGCCGGCGCTTTCCTGGCCTCTTATCTTCTGCCTTCGGCTATAGTTGTAGCCGTCACAGCGGCGGCCACATATCTTTCGGCCGTGATTGCAAAGAGACGTCTTGGCGGCATGAGCGGCGACATCGCCGGCTATGCCATAACCTGGGGAGAGTTTTTCGGTATCTTCGCTATGCTTATTCTTTAAGGAGGAACCTATGATTTTAATTTTCGGAGGAGCCTATCAGGGTAAACTGGACTTTGCAAAGAAAAAGTTCGGCGTCACAGACCGGCAGGTCTTTACGTGTACAGAAGGCTTCGAGGCAAATCAGGAGGCGATAGTCCTCTGCAATCTGGAGCAGACTTTTCTTCATCTGGTAAAGCAAAACGTCAACGTTACCGATATGCTGGCGGCAAGCAGAGATTATCTGAAAGACAAAATAATAATAATAGACGATATTTCTCAAGGCGTGGTTCCTATGGATAAAACCCTGAGAGCCTGGCGCGAGGCCACAGGCAGGGCCATGCTCTATCTATCCGAAGAGGCCGACGAAGTATACAGAGTTTTCTGTGGCATAGGTCAGAAGATCAAGTAAGGAGATTTTATGTTATCTTGTATTCATTTTATACGTCACGGGATCACCCAGGGTATCCTGAATAAATGGTATTACGGCTTTGAAGATCTTCCCCTGGTAGATGAGGGGATCAAAGAGATAAAAGATCTGAAAGCGCAGGGTATATATCCCGAATCAGGAGGCAGTTATTACACCTCCGGTATGCTCAGGGCCAATCAGACGCTGGAGGCCATCTACGGCAAAGTGCCTTATACGGCGATCCCCGATCTTAAGGAAATGAACTTCGGCCAATGGGAGTGCAAGACTTTTGACGAGCTTCAGCAGCTTCCGGGGTTTGATACGTGGATGAACGATAGAACAGGTTCCTTCACCTTTCCCGGAGGGGAATCGGCTAACATCTTTTCAGAGAGGGCAAAGAAGGGTCTCGACGAACTGCTGGGATACCACAGGCTTTTAGAACTTTCTCACCGTCACAGCGGCCAGCCTTGTATTTCTACGGCAGTATGTCACGGCGGAGTCATAGCCGCCTGCATGTGCCACCTATTCAGATTTCCGGCAGAAACTTTCTGGGACTGGATCCCCGCAGCCGGGAGAGGTTACAGCGTCTACTTTGAAGACGGCGATCCGGTCAGATATGAGAATTTATGATCTGGCTCCCGTATAGATTCAAAAGCCTCCGCTTTATTACAAGCGGAGGCTTTTTGCATACCCCTTTTTTCTTGATTATACGATCTTATCTCTGAATCTTTTCTAAATCAGGCAGCTCTATGCCGATTATTTCAGCAGAAGTCATCTCTCCTTCATCGTTTGATATAGGGTCTGCTTTGGAATTTATCTTCTCCTGATTTTCGATCCCTTTTTCGTCATAATATAATCCGGCATAAATACAGGCTCTCATCTTATAAAATACTTTCCGTCCTTATTAAATGCAGCATTTTCTATCTTTCAGGATATAAGGTTTCTAATTTCTTGCACCCCTTTGCCGGATAACGGTTAAATAATCGTTTGCCACATGCTCGCTCACAGTCAAAGTGAGCTATACCGCACAAACTGAAAGTTGTCGATTATCTAAGTTCAAGATACCAATGCCTGTTTTGCAGAATATTCGTCTCATCTGGATAATCTATGTGGTATCGTTGCACGATTTCAAATTCGACAGGATTACAAAAAATTGGTCCGTCAAACACAAATGAATGATACTCGCCATTTTCGCCGCAAACATCCACACCATCAGGCAAATCATTGAGGAAAGATTCGTCAATGACACGCCCAACAAATGATTCATCAAGAACAGAGCCATCTACACAGGTTACAATACTTTTAAACCCCAATGAAATAAATTCTTTCAGCAGTTCGTCAGTGTTGCTTTGCCACAGCGGAAATTCCGCCTGCATCCCTTGTTGCTTACAGTTTGCAGTTCTTTGATCTCTCAAATCCTGCAAATAGATGTCCCCAAAAAGTGCAGTATTTATATGTTCTTCTTTAAATTTCACCATTTGCTTTTCCATAGACTTTTTGTATTCGTCCGGTGATGCTGTTACATCCAGTTCGAAAACCATCAACGGAATTCCGATGGATTCAGCTTGCCTTCTGAGCAAATCTATTCCAATTTCGTGCATAGCAATTTTAGAACCATCCTTTTTGATGATAGTTAATAAAGAACATATATCAAAAATTCCGGATTTTAAGGCTTTATAAAGAGCCAATGCAGAATCCTTTCCGCTGCTCCAGTTAAAATAAGCTTTTTTCATGATTCCCTCACAACTTCAAGTTTATCAAATACAATTCAGCTTTGCATGTCTTTCATAATCAAAATACTTCCTAAGATGTATCCGCAGTCCCAGTTTTTAAATTTCTCATCATCAAAATGAAAGCAAGGATGTTTAAATACAATACCCATTCCTATTCCATTATCAAAAGTTTTTATGTATTCTTCATCATCAGATAAGACTTTTATAGATTGAGGGTAATTTTTGCCAAACGCTTCTTCGTCAGAATAAATGTCCTTTTGATATTTGGGCAATGCCAGTATTTTTCCTCTCATGAGAAAATTAACAGACATTCTATATATTTTTGAAGCCGGTGTTTCTTCATCTTCGGGTATATCGTAGACAGTTTTATCAACATCTACTTTAGTCAAGTCAATTCCCAGAGAATTAAAAAACAGTTGTTGCTCAGATGACAAAGTGTCAATAAACTCCATATTAGTTGTCTTATCATTAGAATAGTCAGATTCTTTATACAGCTGTTTTGTTAAATCAACATCAACATCTAATTGCCAAGGATTGAAGTCAAAAATCATGATAGCTTTACCCCCAAAAATTCCGATTTTTCGTTTTTTTATATCCAAATTATATCATGCCCCATCAATACTGTCATTTTCTTTTATCTCTTTTGTCGATAGGTATAATGTTTATATAGGTATTTAAAGTTTTAACTGTTTTTCATAAAAAAAGACGCATAAGCTACGAGAACTCGTCTGTAGATTCTGCGTCTTTATATCATTTATCTCATGTCTTCTATCAGAACAGAGGAACTACCGCTCCGCCATAAGTCTCTTCCATGAACTTTCTTACTTCTTCTGACTGAAGGGCCGCTACTAAGGCTTTTATTTTATCGCTGTTCTCGTTGCCTTTCTTAACGGCTACCACATTGGCATATGCTTCTGCCGCTTCAGAGTCGTCTGCCTCTACGGCTATGGCGTCTGACAGATTGAGACCGGCGTCGATAGCATAGTTGCCGTTGATGACAGCCATGTCTACGTCGGTGAGTACTCTAGGCAGCTGAGCTGCTTCCATCTCTACTATCTCAAGATTCTTGGGATTGCTTTTTATATTCACTCTTGTCGCAAGGAAACCTGCATCAGGATCGAGTTCGATCAGTCCCTCCGCCTCAAGAAGTTTAAGGGCTCTTCCCTCGTTAGTTCCGTCGTTTGGCACTGCGATCTTAGCCCCGTCTGCAAGGGAGTCTATAGAAGCAGTCTTTCCCGGGTAGAGGGCGAAAGGCTCATAATGGATGCTTCCGGCGCTCACGAGATCTGTTTCGTTCTCTTCGTTATAATTGTTCAGATAACTGATGTGCTGGAAATAGTTGGCGTCTATCTCTCCTTCCGAAACGGCCCTGTTAGGCAGAATGTAGTCGTTGTATTCGATGATTTCGAGAGTATAGCCCTCTTCTGCCAGCTTATCTTTTACTACTTCCAGGACTTCTGCGTGAGGCGCAGGAGTCGCTCCTACCTTGATGACCTTTTCATCCGATTCCTTGCTTCCGCAGCCTGTCAATGCGATGGCAGATGTCAGAGCTAAAGCTAAAATCAATGCGCTAACAATTTTCTTTTTCATAACCGATTCTCCTTTTCTATGTTATTTGAGTCTTTTATCTAATTTTTTCGCTGTGATCATTCCTATCTCCTGAAAGATCTGGACGATCACGACGATTATGACGATAGTTATGAGCATGATCTCATTGTCGTAACGATACAGCCCGTAGTTGGTAGCCACCGCTCCGAGGCCGCCGCCGCCCACTATGCCGGCCATGGCCGAATACCCGAGAATAGTGGTGACAGATATTGCTGCTCCTATCAACAGAGAAGGCTTTGCTTCAGGTATCAGCACTTTATATATTATCTGCCATGAGCTCGAACCCATGGACTGAGCCGCCTCGATGACGCCTCCGTCGATCTCGCTGAGAGATGATTCTACCATTCTTCCTACAAAGGGCGCCGCCGACGCTACCAGAGGTACTATAACGGAAGTCGGTCCTACCATGGTGCCTACTATCGCCTGCGTCACGGGAATCATCCATATCAGCAGTATCAGAAACGGTATGGACCGAAAGATATTTACGATAACCCCGAGGATAGAATTGATGACGCGGTTTCGGCATATGCCGTCTTTTCCTGTTATATTGAGTACGACTCCTATAGGAAGGCCCACCGCATATGAAAGTATTGTGGATATGACTACCATATATAGTGTTTCCCAGAGGGATACTCCTAAAAGATCTATCATTGCGCTATTCAACATTTAAACCTTCCTCCTCATACTTAACTTTTTTCGAGTCCAGAAACTCTTTTATGCCAGCAACCTTAGCCTCGTCTTCGGGCAGCTGTATCAGCATCTGCCCGTAGGCTACGCCCTCTATGTTCTTAGTATTGGCTCCCAGTATGTTTACGTCGGTATTACACTGCCGGCTGAGGGCGGATATTATCGGTTCGAAAGCTGAAGTGCCGTCGAATACCAGCCTGAGACATCTGAATCCTTCTGCGGCAGGGACTCCCTGATTTTTAGGGAGTATCAGCTGTTTAGCTATCTGTGATTTAGGGGCGGTGAACACTTCTCTTACCGGGCCTTCTTCCACTATGTGGCTTTTATCTATGACAGCCACCTTATTGCATATCTGCTCTATGACTCTCATCTCGTGGGTTATAACTATTATGGTGACTCCCATGTTCTTATTTATTTCCTTGAGAAGATTCAAGATGGAAGAAGTCGTCGTCGGGTCCAGGGCGCTGGTGGCCTCGTCGCAGAGCAGCACCTTAGGATCCGTGGCCAGAGCTCTGGCTATGGCTATCCTCTGCTGCTGTCCGCCTGACAGCTGTACGGGGTACGATTTTTCTTTATCTGACAGACCCACTATGGCCAGCAGCCTTCGAGCCTTTTCTCTGGCCTCATTTTTACTGTTTCCGGCTATCTCCAGAGGATAACATATATTGTCCAGAGCCGTCCTCTGGCTCAGAAGATTAAAATTCTGAAAGATCATGGACATGGACTGCCTCTTTTTCAAAAGTTCCTTATGACTTATAGCTCCCAGATCCACTCCGTCAAATATCACCTGTCCCTCGGTGGGCTTTTCCAGAAAATTTATACATCTTATGAGAGTACTCTTTCCTGCGCCGGAGAGACCTATTATGCCAAATATATCTCCGTCTTCAATGGTTAGATTTATGTCCTTGACCGCTTCTACTCTGGTCTTACCGTTGTCATAAATCTTGCTTAAATTCTTTAATTCAATCATTTAGGGCTTCCTTTCCAAACGATGACCGCTTTCATTACTTTTTTTCGGATGATAAAAAAACAAGCAGGAAGCGTCTGCCTCCTGCTTATGCTCAAGTCTTTGTCCGGTGAAGATCTCACTCTCTCAAAGTATCATAAGTCTCGAAGCAACGCACGTGAAGACTTGCACATGGCCATATCCATGCACATATCCATCATCATCATTGCTCTGCTGATACTCTTTTGCATAGTGAGTCTCCTCTCCTCAAATCTATATATTACCATAACCTAAATATAGATACTCTGTCAACACTTTTATTATAAAAACATAAATTTTTTTGTATTTTTTATTGTCCCTCAATAACCGGTGTCATTAGCTACAGTGAAACATCGTATGATTTCAGAAAATTCGATATTACATCTAATATTTCTCTGCAGCTGCCCTCTGTCACTTCTATGTTAAGCGGCATCTTTGGGTCGTGAAGAGACTTTCTCATCAGACACCAACCTGCAAGTCCGGGGGAGTCGAATCTTATTCTCACACCTTCATAATTTGGTTTTACCAAAGATATACCTATCTTATCCCTGTCCTCCTGGGCCCACTGCTGCATATCTTCGAGGATTCGCTGCGCATAGTCCGAGAAATCTTCTCTGACTACAGAAAACCTGTATTCGGCTGATTCCAAAGGCTCTTTAAGGCTTTTGAGAACGTCTTCGAGTCCGGCCTTGGCCTTCTTCATCTGGGCAGCTTTTATGACTATCTTTGTGGCCAGATAAGCCCCGTCGTCGAGAAAATAATTTTCCTTATATGCAGCGTGTCCGGAGGTCTCTATGGCCAGCTGGCAGTCTATCCCCGATCGATTCAGTTCTACAGCCTTGTTTATCACATTTTTGTAGCCCCTTTTAAATCGCAGGTGTCTAAGCCCGAGACACTCCTCGAGATACTCTGTCAGCTGATCGCTGGTGATGCTGTCGGTGACTACGGTGGTTCCCGGGTGTTGCTGCGCAATCAGAGCGGCCGCCATAGCTACTATGGCATTTCTGTTTATCTCTCTTCCCGAAGCGTCTACTGCCGACGATCTGTCCACATCGGTGTCAAAGATTATGCCAAGATCTGCACCGTTTTCTCTTACCGCGCGGCAGACGGAGGCCATAGCTTCCTTATTTTCCGGATTGGGCTGATGGTTCGGAAAATTTCCGTCAGGCTCAAGGAACTGACTGCCGCTTATATCCGCTCCGAGGGGGTTTAATATATCGTCGGCATAAAAGCCTCCCGCTCCGTTGCCTGCATCTACAACGATTTTAAGGCCGGACAGAGGAGCTTCTCCCCCCACTTCTCTTTTAATCTTTTCTCTCAAATGACGGGCGTATGTATTCATCAAGTCTGCCTTTACAGGCTCCTTGCCACAATCTCGGGCGGCAGATAGAATGTCCTCCTGCTCTGCCAATGCGATAATCCGGCTTATATCGCTCTTATCAAGTCCGCCTTCTCTATCGAAATATTTAAATCCGTTTCTATTCTTTGGCAGATGGCTGGCCGTTATCATTATAGCTCCGTCGCATGCGAATTCCTCAAATACGGTTGACATGAACATAGCCGGCGTAGAGGCCAACCCGCAGTCGAGGGCTGTAACACCCTGACGGCACATGGCCTCTAAGGCTGCACTTTTAAGCGCTTCTGCCGTAAGCCGGCTGTCGTGTCCTACTGAGATCTTAAGACTACTTGTCGGCTTTTTCAGTTTTTCGGAAAGCCACTCTGCAAAAGCCGCCGAAAGCCTGGCGGCCTCTTCTCTCCCCAAATTGACTTCTTCGTCGCCTGCAAGAGCCACTCCTCTTATATCGCTGCCATTTTGAAGTTTGCTGTAATCTAACATATTATCTCCTCATCATGTCAATACTTTTACTATACCTAAAAACGCCAGACACAGTAAAAACCACGCCGTCGTAAAGACGGGGCATATCTGTCCCATTATATTGCCCGGCAGAGTTGAGTAATCCCATACCTGCCACCCTAAGCGCACATTTACGATCATTCCGACGCAAAACTCATAAGCCGTCACGATAAGAGCTCCGCTGGCGGCGGCTAAGATCAGCGGTATGCTCATCAGCCAGCCGGACAACAGGTACAGCGTCAATATACAGGCGCCGCCGGTTATGACCATGGTCCAATGGGTATGGCCTCTGAACAAAATCTCCATCAGGCCGTAAGCGCTTCCTCCCAAAACAAAAACTAAAATCTCTAAAATCTTTTCACTCATAAGGTTATTATGAGTTTGGACTTTTCAAATATACGACTTACAGTTCATCTATTATGTCGGTAATTTTATCCTTGGCAGAGGTCATGATCTTATGTATGTCATTTCCAATTATGTCAAGTTCTTCTGCCGAAACAAAATGCGTCCTAGGAATTCCGAAGAGGCAGCAAAGTCCCTTAATATACTCGTATCCAAAGTTGAAATCTGCTATCGCGCTTCCGGAAGTCGTTATATATGTGAGACTGCTTGCTCTACACTGGCCTTCCGGCACTCCCTGCGGGCTGTAGATGAAGGTCAGGCCGGTCACTGAACAACGCTCAAGATACGTCTTTAATTTTGCAGGAAAAGACAGATCCCAATAAGGCGCTCCTATGAGCACGTGATCTGCTTCTATCATCTGATTAGCCAGAGCGAATTCATCGTCTTCGAATTTCTTGTCTCTCGAAAGAAAATCTCGCCTTGCAAGGCTCTCTCCGGTGAGAGGCTGTATGTCCATGGAGTTTAGATCCAATTCTTCGACCTGCCAGTCTTCTTCTTTTTTCGCCCTTAAAAATTTCTCGAGGTAATCCATACATAGCTGATGAGTTCTGGATTCTTTTCCTCTCATACATGCGTTTACAAATAAAAGTTTCATTTAATATATCCTTCCTTCTTCTTGGCCTCTCAATATCCTGTCGGCGCCTGAGGCCAGAGCTTCAAGTTCATTTTCTCCCGGCATTATGACAAATTTTCCTATGTGGCCTGCATAATCTTCTATCATCCCGGTCAGCAGCTCAGAATGAGCTGCGCCTCCTGTCAGTATCACCGCGTCTACGCTGCCTTTGAGAGCTACGGACATGACAGCGATTGCCTTTGCCACCTGATAGGCCATGGCCTCATATACCAGAGCAGCCTTTTTACTTCCCTCTTCTATCATGTCTTCCACTTCTCTGCAGTCGGTTACTCCCAGATAAGAGACCAGTCCGCCGCGGCCGCTTATGAGTTTTTCCACTTGGCTTTCTGTATACTTTCCGGAAAAGCACAGCTTCGTCCACAGTATAAGAGGTATGCCTCCTGTCCGCTCCGGCGCCATCGGTCCAGTATCGTAAGTACTGTCATCGATTATCTTTCCGTTCTGATGGGCGCTTACAGAGATGCCGCCGCCCAAGTGAGCGACTATGAGATTCAATTCTTCATATCTTTTGCCCTGAGCCAGGGCATATTTCATGGCTTGGGCTCTGGAGTTTAGTACGTGACAGCATCCATATCTTTCGATTCCTTCGAGACCTGTTATCTTAGCCACTTCTGTGAGCTCGCAGCCCATGGTGGAATCATATATGAATGACGGTATTCCCAGCGGCTTTGCTATATTATAGGCAAGCTCTGCTCCCATGCTGGAAGCATGGGGAGGGTTGTCCGGATTTCTCATGGCCTGGCACAGCTTCGGAGTCACTCTGTATCCGCCTCCGCAAAGGCCCACTATCATTCCGCCTCTTCCTACTGCTGCCGAGAGGTCTTTCACATCGTATCCGCGCTCCCTGAGAGTTTCTCTTATGAGCTCCTCTCTGAAGTCCATCTGCCCGAATATATCTCCCATCTCTTTAAGTTTGGCCGGATCGTGAGTTATGGTCTCCTCAAACAGTACTTTCATGTCTCTGAAAACTGCGATCTTAGTAGTGGTGGAACCTGGGTTTATCACCAGGATGTCTGTGTGTTTCATGTCAAATCATCTCCCTGAGCATCTTTATCTCTTTGCCGTAACCTGCGAGGTTTTCCTGCGGAGTCTCCAGCACAAAGGGAAGCCCTTGCAGTCTCGGGCATGTCAGTATCTTTTTAAAAGCTTCTTTTCCTATGTGGCCTGCTCCTATGACATCGTGGCGATCCTTATGAGCCCCCACCGGATTCTTGCTGTCGTTTATGTGAAGAGCCTTGAGATATTGCAGCCCTATTATGTCATCGAAACGGGACAGTACGCCGTTTAAATCTTCTGCGATATCATATCCGGCGTCGTGAACGTGGCAAGTATCCATGCACACTCCTATCTTATCTTTGAGTCTGACTTTGTCTATTATGGCTTTGAGTTCTTCAAAGCTGCCGCCGATTTCACTGCCTTTTCCTGCCATGGTCTCAAGGAGCACCGTGGTGGTCTGGTCCGGCTTTAAGATGTCGTTGAGCATATCGCTTATCATCTGTATTCCTGCCAAAGTTCCCTGCCCGACATGACTGCCCGGATGAAAGTTATAGTAATTTCCCGGGATATATTCCATTCTGGATAGGTCATCGGTCATCACCATATGGGCGAATTCTCTGGTCTTTTTTTCTTTTGAGCACGGGTTTAGAGTATACGGAGCGTGGGCTATTACTTTTCCGAAGTTATGTTCCTCAGCTATTCTGATATATCGCTTTACATCTTCGGGATCTATAGCTTTTGCTCTGCCTCCTCTGGGATTTCTCGTAAAGAATTGCAGAGTGTCTGCATTTATCGAAACGGCTTCTTTGGCCATATTTTCATATCCCTTTGAAGATGTCAGGTGACATCCTAAACAAATCATTTTTTGTTTCTCCCTCTGTATTTTATGATCAATGAGTCTACTGTACCATAATCGCGGCGCCCTGCACCGCGGCGGACGCAGGCAGCGGTGGCTTAATGAACCCTTCCTTTTGGCGGTATCCCTCGGTGGCCGCCGCAAATCGCTGTCTCTGCTGTCGCAGATTGCCAGCTCTGCTGCCGGAGAGCCGTATGCTGTATTTTCTTAACCCCTTGTACTGATTCTACAACATTTTAGGAAGAAAAACAGCCTGAGTAACGGTACAAAAGCGGATATGCTGTAATTTCCGATTTATTATTGTAATTCTACAACCATTTTAACAAATTCTGTTGTAGAATTTACGCTTTTTTCTGTAGAATACAGCATGCGCTGTTTTTCACCGCAATAAGCCCGGCAGCGGCGGTTCAATGAACCCTTCCTCTCGGCGGTAGCACTCGGCAACGCCGCAATCATGATCGATGGGTTCATTATACCACACTTCCTCTTCTATTAAAATAAGCGGATATCAGCATTTTACTCTGACGGTTTTTAATTTTTTGTATAAAAGAACGGGCGTTGCAAGCCACGCCCGGATTTTAACTTTATGGCATGAATTCGTCTCATCTTCTTTGATGATCAGCCGCAGCAGGCAGCAAATTCTCCATATATAACAGGAAGCGGCTACCAACGCTTTTTGAACGTCTTCATGATAAACTCCATACCCAGTCCTATGACCGCAAAAATGTATCCCAGCATCAGATTATCAAAGGCCATCCCCAGGGCGTTTCCTACTATAAATCCTCCGATGATCAGCCATTCACTGTTATCGTCCTCATCTTCTATCTCTATTTCCATCGCCTTATCTATGGAAAACCCTAATGTCACAGCCAACTTTTTAAGGCTGTTCAAATCGGGAAGAGCCTCCCCCGTTTCCCATTTTGAGACAGTCTGTCTGGCCACATTGAGTATACCGGCCAGCTGTTCCTGGGTCATTCCTGCTTCTTTTCTTTTATCATATATCAGCTTTCCTATCTCCATAATAATTCCTTTCGTTCCCTCCGATATCTATATAACAAACGCCATATGTCCCCCCGCCTCTATAGGCGGGGGGGCATTCAGAGTTTTGGCGGAGCGTAGTAATCTCCCGCCAAAACTCTGAGGAGCTTACAGCCCTGGCGTTTGTTGCAATCGTCCGCTTCGTCCCTGCCGCCTCTGCTGTCCGTTTTGTCTTGCGAATCGCCTACGGCTCTTCGGACAAAAAGGCAAGCTCGCTTGCCGGGGCTACGCTTCAATTTAAACGACTGTTCAGTACAATTATAATCAGATATTCCTGCTTCATCTACCACTTATAGATTGAATCTATGCGCTTAATTTTAACATCAGATCAGGATATGTCAAAACATTACGTTCCCTTTACATTCAGGCACTTGCTAATTTTTCTCTAATTTGCTATTCTATAAAAAACACTCTCTGTTCATGCGGAAAATTACCGTCATTTGTCAAATATAGATTAGATACGTAAGGAGGCAAGATCATGGATCAGCATCAAATCAAAACGCGTCATCCTCTTTTAGATGAAAAAGGCCGTCTCATAGAAGCCGGCTACGCCAAAGAGCTCCTGATGGACTACGACAGATCTGCCATAAAAGCGGGAAAGCTGAGAATCAAAGAATGGGATTATTATCTAATCGCCTGTGATGATTTCGCCGTGGCGCTGACTATAGCGGATAATTCCTATATGGGCCTTGACAGCATCTCCCTCATAGATTTTCGTATCCCGTGGGAAAAGACCACTAGTCCTATGTCCGCCTTCACCATGGGAAAACGCCGTCTGCCATCCTCGAGCATATCTGGCAATGTCAGCAGCGGTAATAAAAATTATAACATAGAATTCATAAATAACGAAGACCATCGCCTCCTGAATTTTCACATGAAAAAGTTTGACGGCCATAAACCTATAAGCGGGCAAATACGACTGGAATGTCCGCCCTCTGAGTCGATGGTCATCGCTACTCCTTTCGCAGAAAAGGAAACCGCTTTTTACTATAATCAGAAGATAAACTGCATGCCTGCCATAGGCAAGGTGGAATTTGACGGTAAGACGTTTGAGTTTAAAGAGGGGGAATCTTTCGGGGTTTTAGACTGGGGAAGAGGAGTCTGGACCTATAAGAACACCTGGTACTGGGGCAGCGCTTCAGGCCAAATAGATAAAGTCCCTTTCGGCTGGAATATAGGTTATGGGTTCGGCGATACCTCTTTCGCCAGCGAAAATATGCTCTTCTATGATAACAAGGCTCACAAGCTGGGGCAGGTGACCTTTAACATTCCGATGAAGAATAAGAAATATGTCACAAGAGGCGGCTGCTGCGGTGCGTCAGGTATAGAAGCCTGTACAGCAGACCTCATAGAGGATTATATGAGCCCCTGGACGTTTACTTCAGACGACGGCCGCTTCGAAATGGACTTTGTTCCCATAATAGACAGGGCCTCACGAACCGACGTAAAGCTGATCTGTTCAGATCAGCATCAAGTATTCGGCAGATACAGCGGCAAAGCCGTTCTGGACGACGGAACCGTCATCCGGGTCCGGGATTTTCTGGGTTTTGCCGAGAAAGTTTTTAATAAATGGTGATAAATATGAATGTAACTTTTGAAGATGTAAAAAATAACAGAGATATAAAAGCCTATATTTCCAAGGCCGACGAGTCTCTTCTGGCACTGGGGTACACAGAGCACAGCTTTGCCCACGTCCACAAGGTTTCCGAGCTGGCAGGACGCATACTTCAGCTGCTGGGATATGACGATCATCAGGTGGAACTTGCCAAGATCGCCGGTTATCTTCACGACATAGGAAATATAGTGAACCGTGTAGACCACGCCCAGAGCGGAGCCGTCATGGCTTTCAGGCTCCTGGACAGGATGAACATGAGCCCTGAGGACATCGCCACCGTGGTGACTGCCATAGGCAATCACGATGAATCCACTGCTTTTCCGGTGAATCCAGTGGCTGCGGCTCTGATAATAGCCGATAAGACCGATGTGCGCCGTTCACGAGTCCGCAACAGATCTCAGGCTTATTTCGATATACACGACAGAGTCAACTACTCCGTCACAGCGTCTAAAGTCCATATAACGGCAGAAGAAATCCGCCTTACTCTCACTATCGACACGGCTAATTCGACTCTGATGGAATATTTTGAAATATTCTTAGGAAGGATGATGTTATGCAAAAAAGCCGCAGAAGCTTTAAATGTCGCCTTTTCTCTGATAATAAACGGTCAGCAGATGATGTGACAAATTTTTGTCCTTTTATGTTAGGATCTGCCCTCGATAAGGTATAATTAAGGTATATATTAGAAGGAGGTAGTTTAAATGTACTGCACTAAAAAAATTGAAAACGATTTGTACTGGGTAGGAGCAAACGACAGACGTCTTTCGATGTTTGAGGGAGTTTACTCGGTGCCCCGTGGCGTTTCATATAACTCGTTCTTGTTGCTGGACGATGTAAACGTGCTATTTGACACTGTAGACAAGGCTGTAGGCGGAACTTTCTTTCAGAATCTCGAACATACTCTCGCAGGCAGAAACCTCGACTTCGTGGTAATCCAGCACATGGAGCCCGATCATTCGGCCACCCTCATGGAACTGCTGCTCAGATACCCCGACGTCAAAATAGTATGCAATCAAAAGATTCTCACCATGATAGATCAGTTCTTCAACATGGATCTGTCCAAAAAGGCTTTCGTGGTAAAAGAAGGCGATACGTTAAACACCGGGCATCACGTTCTGAAATTTATCTTTGCGCCTATGGTTCACTGGCCGGAAGTCATGGTCACTTTTGACGAAACCACCAGAACTTTATTCTCCGCCGACGCTTTCGGCACTTTTGGCGCCATGAACGGAGCCATCTTCGCTGACGAAGTGGATTTCGACAACGAATATATGGACGAGGCCCGCCGTTATTACTGCAATATAGTAGGTAAATACGGCCCGCAGGTTCAGTCCCTCCTCAAGAAGGTTCACGGACTTGATATAAAGAGGATCTGCCCTCTTCACGGTTTCGTGTGGAGAAGAAACCTGGAAGATTATTTTGATAAATATGTAAAATGGAGCACCTACACGCCGGAGGAGACCGGCGTCATGATCGCTTATGCCTCAGTTTACGGAAATACAGAAAATACGGCGGAAATCATCTCTTCCCGTCTCAGAGATCTCGGGATCAAGACTGTGATGTTCGACGTATCCGTCACTCCGGCTTCTGAAATAATAGCTGCTGCTTTTAAATGGAGTCACCTTCTGTTCGCCTCCACTACTTACAATGCGGGCATCTTTGTTTCGATGGAAGAACTTCTCAATGATCTGGCTGCTCACAATATCCAAAACAGGACGGTAGCCTTTGTGGAAAACGGTTCATGGGCACCTACAAGCGGAGGCCTCATGAGAAAGATCATGTCCGGATGCAAGGACATGACTATCCTCGAGGAAACCCTTACACTTAAATCATCGCTGAAGCCGCAGCAGGAAGAGCAGCTTGACGCTTTAATAAACGCTATCTCTGCCACTATTCCTCGCTTTGAAAAACCTGTCATAGATGAGACTTCCATGGCTGAGGCTACGGTGGATCCTATAGCTATTCAGAAGTTCTCTTACGGACTGTTTGTGCTCACTGCCAGATCCGGCGACAAAGACAACGGCTGCATAATCAACACAGCCGCTCAGCTGACCAGTTCTCCCAACAGGATCAATATCGCAGTCAACAAGGCTAACTTTACTCACGATATGATTTTGAATACAGGGGTCTTTAACATCTCCGTCTTAGCAGAAGACACTTCTTTTGATACCTTTAAGAGATTCGGCTTTGCCAGCGGTAAAGATACTGACAAGTTTGAAGGTTTCCTGGAGAATACAGCCCGCAGCGCCAACGGGCTCTTATATGTGACGGCAGGAACCAATGCTTTTATGTCGGCAAAAGTCATTGAGGCTCACGACTACGGCAGCCATACCTTATTTGTGGCCGAGCTTACCGAGGCCGAAGTCTTAAGAGACGAGCCGTCGGTGACCTACGCTTATTATTTCGAGCATATCAAACCGAAGCCTCAACCTAAGATCGAAGAGGAAAAGCACGGTTATGTATGTAAGATATGCGGATATGTCTACGAAGGAGATACTCTTCCGCCTGATTTCATCTGTCCGCTGTGCAAACACGGAGCCGAGGATTTTGAAAAGATCTGATTAAAAGTTGAAAGCGAGCCGGCAGATTTGCCGGCTCGCTTTTATCTTTGTCGCAAGACATTGCCGATATATCGGCCTTGAAGTCGTCTCCGTATCGGCTGACCTTTGCGATCTTCTTTATGATAAATTCCCCTTAAATTGCCATAAGCCGCGAAGGGGACAGGATTTAATTAAATCCATACACACCTTGCGGCTCATGGTCAGACAAAAAATCGATTAGCGAAAAGTAAATACTTTTCAATTACTTATACTGTCAAATACCCTTTTCGTTACACTTTTTTTGAAAAAAATTTTTTATTCTACGTATTTTACACTTTCGGCGATCTTAAATAATTCTTCTCTGTCAGTATAATTAAATGCCGACAGCTTCAGAACTCTGTTCTCCGCCTGCCAGACCAGAGAAAAAGTCTTATCCTTTTCGTTAGTGAACAGATATGCCTTATATTCTCCCACATAGACTTCCTCCATAGTGTTGATGTCCATATTATGCTGCATCGAAAGTCCGTCCGGCTCATATTCGCACAAATCTATCTGATACTCCTCATCCTCAGGCATAAATGAAAACGATATCATAAAAGAATGATCTTCTGAGTCTACAAGTTCACACCCGTCAGGAAGGTACTCGGGATACCAGTATCCTGCCATATCGGCTATCATCTCGTCCTTGCTTTGTGTGCTGGGATTCATAGAAATCACTCCGGACTCTTTATGGAATACCATATCGAAGATCTTCGCCCGAAAGGCTTCCGACGCTTCCATGGTTATTCCTCCAAGCACAGTGAGGCTGATCAGGAATACGGCAGCCGTCTTTAAGATTCTTCTCAGTCCGTTCTTTTTTCTGTGTTCTCCGTCATATTCTCTGGCAAATTTCAAAAAATTCTCGTCCAAAGGCGCTTCACCATCCGGGAGAGTCTCGGCTCTGTCCTCATACTCTTGCAGATCCTTCTCAAGGTCTTTTGATATCATCGCAGCCGCCTTTTTCAAAAGATCTTCTGATGAAATTTCTCTTCTTTTCATGTCTTTCATATATGTATGTCCTCTTTCATCAACCGCAAAATCTCTTTTCTGAGTTTATCTAATATCCTCTTCTGTCTTACTCTTATATTCCCCTCCGACGTGTCAAACAATTCTGCTACTTGTCTGGCGCTCATGCCTTCCTCGAATCTAAAGAAGATAAGTTCTTTTTCTTCTAATGTCAAGATATTCTTTGCCTTGCCGAGGCAGGCCAGTTCATCACTTCGCCAATCATTTTCAGACTCAAAATATACGGGCAGCGCTCCTTTGAAATGTTCCTCCTGGAACTCGACCGTTTCTCTCTTCTCTCGCTTAAAGTGGTCCATAAAGATATTCTTTACCATGACCCTTATATAGTTTTTCAGCTGATATTCATCCATGGATAGATATCTTTCAGGGTTTTGGCTTATCTTTTCCCACAGGCAGTAGGCTGCTTCATTTTTCATATCTGCGTTTTCTGTATAGTCTGCTGCCATAACGTATACGAGTTTGTAATTGCTGTAATACAGTTCTTCAAGATCTTTATAACGTCGTTTCCTCACCTCTGACATCTTTCGTCTCCTTTGCATATATTTTATCATGCAAAGAGTACTCCTCACAAGCGTTATTGCTATTTATATTATATATGTTTAACCCTTTTGTCTACTGTTGCTTCAAAACTTCGGTATCACAGACATGTCTATTACGGAAATTCTGCCGACCATAAGTCGAGAATATCCATAGGTCTCGCCATTCTCGGTACCGGTCTTTTCTGTCCTCTTCCAAGAATTTTTTCATGATATTTCCCCCTATGCTGAAATATAATAATGGCTTTTATCATTTATTGCAGTCATCATTGCATATTCTCTGTTTACTATTACTGAAAAACTTTCGTTTCGTTACAGGTTTTTTGAAATTTATTTTCTGTTCTTTATTATTTCAGATTGCGACAGCTTATTGCGGAGGCTTTCTTGAAATATAGAGTGTTTGCGGGAGTTTTTGGCCAGCTTGCGGCGGCAGAGAGGGCCTTATCACTTTTTTCCGATTTTCTCCCTGAAAAGTCCCGCAAACAGCTTAAAAAACCACTTTACCGAGAATATGCCAGCAAAAACTCTCGCAAACACTTCGATTTTAGAAAAACCCGGGACTTTTTTTAAAAAACACCATTAGTTAACAACCATTCTATTTACCTCTCACGCTTTGCGTGATCGGCAAAGCTTATGACCTGCAAATGAAAAAAGGAGGTCTGCCGGCAGACCTCCTTTTTTTCTTATTATTCAGAATGGGTTTATCGCTCCTGTTGACATCAGATAGACCGCTAACAGTGCTAAAACGATTATACATACTGCTATGGCTTTCTCATGATGTCTGAACGCTCTCTCGTAGCCTTTTTCCTTTTGACCTATATAGAATACAGGAATGGCCGGGACATACAAGATGGCAGTCAGCAGGAAGAAATCCAGTCCTCCGGCGTATAACATCCATATGCCGTACACAGTTCCGAGAAACGCAAATATCCTTGCTCCTGTTATGTTTGTCCCGGAGGCCACCAGCGACCGTTCCTTTCCCATGGACAATTTCATATAATAGACTGCGCTGAGAAGGTATGGGACCATTATCATGGAGGAACCCATGGCTACAAACAGTTCGTAAGCTTTTTCTGCCACCAGCGTCATTATGAGAAGCGCCTGCACTATGGCTCCCGAGGCAATCAGGGATACGGTAGGCGCTCCGTTCCTGTTGCACTTTGCAAAGGCCTTCGTAAATACTCCTTGCTGCGCTGCTGTATAAGGACATTCAGCAGCGATTATGGTCCAGCCCAGATATGCTCCTGTGACGGATAATATCACTCCTATATTGACAAGCTTTGCGCCCCATGGGCCAACCGCCGCCTCGAGGAGATAAGCCATTCCGGGGTTAGGCAGATCTTTCATGGTCTCATAAGGGACTATTCCCATGCTCAATACCGCCACCAAAAGATATATGCTCAGCAGTCCTATAAATCCTATCATAGACGCTCTTCCCACATCGCCGGGTTTTCTCGCTCTTGCCGAAAGCACCACTGCGCCTTCCACTCCTATAAAAGACCATACCGTGTATGAAGTGGTAGACATAACCTGATCCAAAACGCTTTCGCCTTCGTCTCCCCAGAAATTATCTATAAAGAGTCCCATATCAAATTTTCCCATCATAGGAATTATCACTATGAACATGAAGAGCGGTATGAGTTTGCTTATGGTAGTGATTATATTTACAAAGGCTGCGTCTTTAACTCCTTTGAGAACCAGCCCGGTTATAGCCCAGATCATTACCGATCCGCCTATGAGGCCGGCCATGCTGCTTTCGCTGAACACAGGGATAAAATATCCCAGGGTGCTGAATAAGAGAGTTATAAAGGCCACATTGCATATTACTGCGCTGAGCCAATATCCCCAGGCCGAGTTGAGTCCGACAAAATGTCCGAAACATTCGCTGGCGTAACTGTATATGCCGTTTGTAAGCTGAGGCTTTACTTTATTCAGATCGAAAAAAACCATCATAAGCATAAACATTCCGATCCCGGCTACTGCCCATCCTATCAGCACCGCGCCCGTGTGGACTCCGTCTGCGGCCATGTTCACGGCCGTAGTAAATACTCCCGTTCCGATGGTAGACCCTATTATAAGGGCTACCAACCCGAAGACTCCCAACGTCTCATCTTTCGCTTTGTTCTTTCCCATTGCAAGATCTCCTTTTTCTTTGGGCCCCAGAAGGCCATACTAATACATCTTTCACTTATTTTATTGCCATTTAGGCCTAAAAAAAGACCCATAATCAAAAACTATTATGGATCTTTCTTAAGTGTCATCCTTAATCTTTTATGACTTCTTCTATTTTTTATTTCACATATGCTTTTTCCACATATGGGCTTGTAGCTGTTTTTAACATTCCGCCGTATCCAAGGGTGAAGCTTACCACATCTCCCACCTTGTATTCCTTGTCGGACTTGGTCACGTCGAGAATTATATGGTCAGAACTGCCGCCCAGAATATCGATCTTTTCATCTACAGGCGTCATGCTGTCAAGATCCGTATCCTGCTTTCCTACGGCGATTATGGCTCTCTTTATGATGCCCCTGTCTTCGTATACAGGTTTCTGTCCGAAGGCATCCACGCCCACTTCTCCTATCGGGAGAGACGGTTTTTCCTTCAGCTCGACTATCTGAGCCTCCAAGATCAGAGCATCTGCCGTAGTTCCGGCAAGTCTGGTCTCGTATGCCGTATCGTTACCGAGAAGGAAAGATTCTCCCAGCCTCAGATTATTTATGCCTTTCGGAAGCTCTCCCTTTCCTACCAGATATATGGAACTCGAATTGCCGCCTGACACCATCTTGAGTTTTATGTTGAATTTATCTTCTATATTTGAGGCTATACGGGTTAAGAGTGACAAGTTATCGTTTTTGGGAATTATAGCCCCGTAACATGTCAGATTTACGCCTATTCCGTAGAGCTCTATGTTTTCCATGCCCAGGATCTCGTCTACCGTTTCGAATATCAGATCCTCATTTTGATAGAATATGCCTTCTCTCAGATCTCCCAGATCTATCATTAAAAGGACTTTATGGCATACCCCCGCTTTCTTTGCTTCACTATCCAAAAGTCTGATAGTAGAAAGTTCGGAGTTGAAACTGAGATCTGCGTATTTTACTACTTCGGCTACCTCATCGTGCATCGGTATCCTGAGGAGCACGGTCATCTTGCCGTTTTTTCTCACCTGGTCTGCATAAGTGCTTATATTTTTCACTCTCGAATCGGCGACAAAGTCAACCGCCGGATGTTCAGCTACCATGTGAGCCATCTCTTTATCTGCGCAGAGGCCCTTGGTTACGATCATCAGTGAACATCCTCCCTGATCTTTTGTTATATGGGCCACAGCGTCCAGGTTACTTTTTAGCTTTTTTAAATCGATTACTAATCTAGGGTACATGAGTTCCTCCTTATTTTTTGCCATACGGGCAGTGTCTGCGGGTGCATGTCTGGCAATCTCCGTCACAGCCTGCTTTTTTCTTGTTCTGCTGCCTGCCCAGCTCTTCTTCGTCTCCGCAGGAAGGTCCTTTGTTCTCTATGAGATCTGCGCCTTTTTTTATGGTCCTGTCCGACATGAGAGCCTCCTGTTTGGCGGCCTCTACTTCTTCTGCCGTAGCTCCGCCGATCTTCTCGGGGTTCTTATATTCGCTCATATCGTAGCCCATCTTTTCCATCTCTTCGATGTGACGGGCAGTCTCCTCTTCTTTCGCTTTCCTGGCGGAATTCAGTCTCTGCAGTTCTTCTATGAATTGAGCCTTGTTGACAGAGCGATCCTGTTCATTGAGTTCCATGCCGAGGCTCTTTGCCAGCAGCTTAATGGCTCCCTGCCTGTGGGTCTTTGAGAGGACTCCTAAGGATGCCATGATATAATCGTTATCCACTAAGATCTTCACGGCCTCGCTGGGATACAGTTTCATGCCCGTCTCGTTGTCCTTAGGTATCATCTTCATGATCTCCACTCTGTGAGGCAGTCTCGTGAGGGCTCCGCCGGTACCTACTATATATTTTACCTGCGTGAGATCCTTTCCTTCTGCCAGAGTCTGTCTTCCAGAAGGACCGTAGACATATCTTATCTGTCCTGCATGTCTTTCGACGGCTCTCAATGTGGCTTCTTTTGTCAGCCTCTCTACCAGTTTGAATTCATCTTCTGTCTTAGGTATGGCTACATACGATTTCAGAGTCTCATCCAGGTCTATATGAAGGTCTTCCTGACACTCCTGTCTCAGTTTTTCTTCGCCTATAGACTCTATGACTTTCATCCTGTTTACATATACTCCCAGGTCTCCTTCTACCGTCCTCTTTGCTTTAGGTTCAGGGGCCGTAAGTATCCTGGCTACCGCATCTGAATCTTCGGTAACAGCATGAACGTCCGTAGTAGCGCCGCCCACGTCTATAGTCATCACGTCACCTATGCAGTCATATAAAAGCTTTGTACATTCCATCACCGCTCCCGGCGTTGGAATTATCGGCCCGTTGACCATCTCCCTGACGTGTTCCATTCCAGGAGCGTGGGTTATATGATCCTCGAAAGCATCTTGTATGACCTTTCTGCACGGTTCCACGTTCAGAGTGTCTATCTTAGGATATACGTTGTCTACCAGATAAAGATACTGTCCGCTTTCTTCATCAAATATCAGTTTCATCTCATCCTGGTTTTCTATATTTCCGGCGTACACCACAGGAGTCTTGAGCCCAAGGCTTCTTATCATTTCCGCATTGTAGACAGCCGTATCTCTTTCACCGTAGTCTACGCCTCCTGCTATGAGTATCAGATTAGGGTTGATCTCCTTTATCCTGGCCAGATCGCTTCTTCTCAGCCTTCCCACGGTAATATCGTGAATAATTCCTCCAGCTCCAAGAGCAGCTTCTTTGGCTGCCTTTGCCGTCATATCATATACAAGACCGTGTACAGTCATTTTAAGACCGCCGGCGGCGGAAGAAGTTGCCAGCATCTGATCATATTCCAGCTTATCTATGTCCATTTTACGGCAGAGGTCGTCTATGGCCCCCTGAAGACCAATTCTAACGTCTCCGTCCATAACGGAAGTAGGAGCCTGACCCTGCGCCCAGAAAACGGGATTATCGCTGTCCAGGTCTTTAAATGCGTTTACCACCGTAGTAGTGGAACCTATTTCCGCAACTAATACGTCTACTCTCATATGTTATCATTCCTTTCTTTTATAGCGGTATCCACGTCCCTGCTGCGGCCGCGGTCAGCTTGCCGCTTTCTTTGCAGAACATCTCTGCTCTGAGCCTGATTATGGATCTTCCTTTTTTAACTATATATACTGTTATCACCGGATGCTCTCCGTATTCTACCGGTCTGATAAACGACACGTTCATATCGGCTGTCGCAGCTTCGTTTTCTCCGGCTACAAAGTTGGCCACAACCCCGAAGGCTGTATCGAACATTCCGGCTATGGCTCCGCCGTGTATGCCTCCTCGTTCGTTTATCTGCCATTTGAGCGTCTCAAACTCGATGGAAATTGTCTGCTCTTCATAGCTGTAGCCGCACAGTCTTGCATGCATTTCGGCGTCGAAGCAACCGTCGCCCCGGCTCAGATATCCGGTGATTATCTCATTTACTTTCTGTACCCAATTTGCTTTTTCCATTTTTTTCTCCTATAAATAACGTACATAAAAACTCATTGCCGCAGGTTTATATCCTATCTTGGTGTAAAAGGCCTTAGCTTTCGGATTGCTCTCTTCCGACTGGAACTGCAGTCTCTTAAAGTTGTTCCTGCGGGCATAATCTTCTATTTCTTCCATCACTTTTGTGCCGTATCCTCTGCCTTGATATTCATCGGCAAGGTAGAGATCGTCTATCATCAGGGCGAAGCCCTCGGACCATACGCTGAAAATTTTTACGAGATTAGCAAAACCGATAGTCTTATCGTCATCTTCTATCATGAAGATCGCTATATTCTCAGGGCTTTTGAGAGCCTCTGCGAAGACCTCTGCCAGCTCTTCGTTTTCAGCCAAGTCTATATTATTCCACAAGTTATTATCCTGGATCTCAAAATCCATAAATTCTCTGTTGAGTCTGATCCAGTCTGTCATGTCTTTCATCTCCGCAAGGCGTAACATATCAGTTTCCTCCTTTTGAAAAATACTTTTCTCTTAACATGGAATAGATTATCTGATTTAGGTAACCTCTTTCTGATTTGTAACTTTGCCTGAGGACTCCGTCTCTGTTCATTCCCAGGCTTTCGTATAGTCTGATACCGAATATATTGTCGGGATAGACATCCAGCCAAAATCTGTTTATATTCATTTCTTCAAAGGCGTGTTTCAGCAGAGCTTTCATGGATTCTCTGCCATATCCTTTTCTTTTATCTGAAATAGCTATGCGCCTGAGTTCAAATATTTCTGATTCTCTATTGAGCCTGACAAGTGCATATCCTATGGTCTTTCTGTCTTCTTTTTTTCTAAACATTAAGAGCAGATGCTCCGGGTCTTCTATTTCGCTTCTATGTTCTTCTTCTGTACCTATCCACAGATAATCGCGGTTATCCTCGTGGCTTTCCAGTTCTATTACCGCCGGAATATCGATATATCCTGCTTCCGATATAATAAGGCGCCGAGTCTCTATCAAAATGCTTCTCCCTTTATTTTACACTTTATCTCGCTTTCTACTACATTCATATTTATATTGCCGTATTGGTCGTCATATGTGATTATGAGATTTGTCCAGGGAGCTATGTCTGCTCTTTCGTATATTTCAAGTTTTCTTTTGTGCCGGTCCATGTATTTTTTGCTGCCGGTAAGGCCGCAGTGTTCCCAGTATATGAGTCTGCCGTCATCAGCCATAATTGTGAAGTCGGGAGCAAACTCCATTTGTTCTATCTGTAATATCTGTTCATATCTGAATTCTATATTGTACTCGTAAAGTTTCTCTGCTATCAGCACCTCTGATTTAGAACGGACTTTTAATCCTCTCGAAGTGGTATGTATCTTTTTCTCCGGCATGTAATCACTCTGCCGGTAGGAAGCCTTTCCCCAGTGCTCTTTGCGGTCAGGGTGAGAAAAATATTCTCTCGGCGCTGTTCTATATGCCTTGGGCAAATTTCCGATGATACTTTCGCAATCTGCCGGGTTCAACCGGTTTTGCAGCCTTTCAATGAATTTGATGTTAAATTCGGCTGCGGCAACGCTTTCTTCTAAAAGCTTTTTCCGGCATAAAGCTCTGACGACTTCCGGTTTCCCGGTTATTCCTTTGCGGTTATAGCCGTCGTCATTTTCAACAAGGAAATAATTGTATTTATCTCCTCGCTTTGCAGCAATAAGGTGTCCCTTCGGTGAGGCTTTTAACTCCACGCTGTATTTTTTCGCGATTCCCCTGTAATAATTCAACATTTCATCCAAAAAAACCATTTTTTTCTCCTGAATTCATCTAATGCTGTAATTTTTTCTTTTTATCTTCTTTTATACAACTGTTTTTCTCTTTTAAGTTGTATTTTTAGATTATTTTTCTCAATTTTACAGCATCGGTAGAATCTTTTAGAAAAAACACGGCTTAAACTGCTATCATGTTGAAAATCTGCAAAATTTATTTATATTCTACAACATTTCCCAGTTTTTTACAACCATTATTTTACAGTCACGTTTAGAATGTGATGATAAAAAGGGCCGGGCTTTATAACGGCCCAGCCCTTTAATCTTTGATAATGATTTTCGCCGCTTGGGTATTCGACTCAGTCGAATTCTCATTGACGTAAATTGAGAGATTACTCTCTTTCGCCTCTTCTTCTCTGTCTTTCTTCAGCTAAGAAGGTAGCAACGTCGATACCGTGGGAGTTTCTTCCGAATCCCATGTCGATACCGGTCTTTACAGCTTCCTCAGGAATTACCTGAGTACCGCCGGCGCAGATAATAACCTTATCTCTGATGCCCTTTTCAACGCAGAGATCATTGATTCTCTTCATGTTCTTGTAGTGAACGTTGTCGTGGGAGATGATTGTGGAAGCAAGGATTGCTTCTGCATTCTCTTCGATACAAGCGTCAACCATCTTTTCAACAGGTACGGAAGTTCCGAGGTAAATACATTCGATACCCCACTTTTCGATTCCGCCGTGCTTGATGTTGATGATTTCTCTCATACCTACGGAGTGCTCGTCTTCGCCGACTGTTCCGCATACGACTTTCATGTGCTCGTGGCCCTCAAACTCATCGTAGAGTTCCTTGTCGGACATGTGATGAGGTTCAGGCGGAATTACGAGCGTAGTGAGGTCGATGTCGAAGTCAACTCTGCCCTTGAGCTCGATTCTGGTTCCTTCTGCATCCTGCATTACTTCTGCAGAGATTACTTCAGGATCCACCAGACCCAGCTTCTTGCCCAGTTCAACGGCAGCGGCCTCTGCCACTCTCTTATTGATAGGCAGCATCATAGTCAGCATTATTACTCTGTCGCCGCACCATTCAACTTCCGGAGTGATAACGTCTCCGGTTCTGTATTTTGCAACCTTTTCAAGTCTTACGTTTACGTTATCTTCATCGTCCAGCTCGTCGATGTAGACGATCTTGCTTCTGTCCTCAAAAGTACATCCGCCGATGAGAGCAGCCGGATCTTCAGGGTTTCCGCCGTACTGCTCTACGTTATTGTAACCGTAGTGAGCAGTTACAGGAGCCATGTAGTCTTCGTCTCTTTCGAAGATAAATCCGTATCCTACGCCACCTTCGATCTTTCTTGCGATACCGTCGCCGTTTCTCTCAGGATACTTGGCGGAGTCAACGAAGAATCCGTCCTGTACAGCCTGGAAGTATCCGCCGTTTTCAACGATTTCTTCCATAAACAGCAGAGCTCTTTCTTTGATGTCTCTTGCCATTTCTCTGAGCGGACCGTCTTTCTTCAGTTCAACCAGATCCATCAGACCGTCTAATCCGATCAGAGTCTGCTTTGCAGTGTCGCAGGCTTCGATGTTGTAGATATGCCAAGGAACGTTTCTTCCTTCGTCAGGAGTGATGGTGGACTGGATATCAGCTCTTGTGAGCTTGGAGATGAGCATGTTCAGTACGTGAGTTACAGTAGCTTCTCTTGCGGAAGACTGAATGTACTTGGTGTTCATCTGAGCTCTCATCTTATATCTGTCACAGATGTCTCTGAGGGCAACTGCATAAGGCAGGTCCATATAAACGCATGGAGCCGGAGTTGCTGTAGGAGGAACTGTGGACAGAGAAATATTTTCAGGCTTGATGCCTACTTTTTCGGAGAATCTGGAGTTGATGGCATGCTGAACGATCAGCTCAGGCATTACCTTCCATGCTTCTCTTGCTGTAGCGTTGGCGTTATGAGCTCCGTCTATCTGAAGAATGTTGGCCCATGCCATTACCTTCTTGGATTCGCATGCGTCTACGAAAGATCTTACGCAGTTGATATCTCTGTAAAGTACGTTGTACTGAGGGTCCTGGTGAGCGCCGTTGACGCCTTCTTCTGCGAACAGTACAGCTACGTCAGGTCCTGCAACACCGGAGATGTATGAATGGTAGTTGATAGGACGGCCAACTTCGTCTTCGATCATGTCGATAGCTTTTCTCTGAGCTCTCAGCTGTTTTCTTGTGATAGGAACACCGCCGATACCCTGAGGAGTACCCTCCATCAGACCGTCGATGTGGGACTGACCCATATGTCTGATAACCATCAGATGGTCAGCGCCGTGCCATGCTCCCATTCTCATTCTCCTGATATCGTCCTCGAATCTTCCGGAAGCGATTTCAGTAGTGATGGTCTGCATAGGCTGCGGATCCACGTCTTCCATGAATTTTGCAGGAGGAAGCGGAACGCTCTGCTTCAGAGGCTTGGAGATTTCATGGTACTCGAAAGGTCCCATGTGCTGGTCCTCAGCTCTTTCTCTCCATACCCAGCCTCTTCTTCTCGGTTCATATTTGTCAAGGTCCTTAAGAAGCTCGACAATATCTAACTTTTCATTTCTTTTCAGCTCTGTCATTACTTCTTACCTCCCTTGAAAGCTTCTACTAATTTGTCCCAGCCTTCACCCTTAGCAAGTTTGATGCTGGCATCTCTTATCGAGATATCTTCCATCTTTGAAAGTTTGTAAACGCAGTGTCCGCAACCCTTGCCCATCAGACCGTTGTCGATGGCGTGGTTAACGATAGGCATGCAGTCCAGCGAAGATACTCCCATTCTCAAAAGAACGGATCTTTCAACTGAAGGAGTAGTGTTCTTCTTGCCTAATTCAAGAAGCGGGTCTACGACTTTGTCAGTCAGTTCCCAAAATTTTGCATAAAGTTCTTCGTCAGTAAGATTTGCTATATGCTGTCTTCTTACTGCGAAATCATCATCTCTTCTCATCCTTTATTCTCCTTTAAAATTAAAGTTCTTCTAAAGCCTTCTTTACAAAGTCAACGTCGGTCTTTGTCTCTTCTGCCAGGAAGTTCAGGTCAGCATCCTTAAGGTCTGCAACAGCAACGCCTGATTTCTTCACGGCTTTCTTGATGAGTGATCTTCTGAAGCGATTGATGTCAGCTTCTTTGCACTTGATCAAGCCAGGATCGGCAGGAAGAATGATGTTTGTGCCAGGCTTATCTTCTTCAGGATTTCCGAATCTCAGTTCGATTCCGTTTTCTCTTGCAAAGTCAAGCTGAGGCTGAATGTGCTTGCCCGCTCCGGTGTATTCAGTTTCAGATACTACTAAGATAGCGTCTTCAGGAAGTTCCTGAGCCAGAGAGAATGCAGCTGCCAGAGCAGTGTTTCCTGCAGGTCCTCTTTCAAGTCCTTCTAAGTTAGCTAAAGCTTCTGTGATATAGAATACTTCGCCCTGAGTAGTAGTCACATATCTGTCCATGTAACGCAGAGGTCTTGCAGCTGAACGAGGAACATCGGAGTGGTCAGGATCAGTAGCATAAGGAACGCCGAATCCAGTGTGGCCTGTTGTGCATGACTTCTTGTTGAACTGAGTATCGGAAGCCATGTGAAGTCCTGTAAGGTCGATAGATGCAGCTACTACTTCTGTGTTAGTGCATCCGGCCTTCAGAAGACCTCTTGCAGTTCCTGTGATCATGCCGCCGCCTGCTGTAGTACATACTACCATGTCAGGGTCTTTTCCGTATTTTTCACGACATTCTACTGCTATCTCGTAACCGAGAGTTTCTACGCCGGCGATACCGAACGGAGAGTACAGGGAAGCATTGAAGTATCCTGTGTCTTCCAGGACTGACAGGAATGTATAGAACAGTTCAGGTCCTACTGTAAGCTGAATTACTTCTGCTCCGAGAGCTTCGCACTTTCTTGCTTTTTCAACGATTTCAGGCTGTCCGATTCCCTTGGAGTCGTAACATTCCTGAACGATTATACATTCAAGGCCCTGCATAGCTGCCTGAGATGCAACTGCTGCTCCGTAGTTACCGGAAGTAGCAGCCATAACGCCCTTGTATCCCAGCTTCTTAGCGTGAGCAACTGCGCAGGCAGCTCTTCTGTCCTTAAAGCTTCCGGAAGCGTTGGCAGCTTCGTCCTTAACCAGGATTCTTGCGCCGTAGCCAGGCTTTGCATATTTTCTTGCCAGAGCGGAAATGTTTCTCAGCTCCAGCAGCGGAGTATCGCCTACACCTGTTCTGGACTGTATCTTTTCGATCTCGTCGAGAGTGTAGTTGGTAGCTTTCATCAGAGCGTCGTAATCGAATACTGTGCCGCCCTTTTCAAATTCATCGTAGTCAAGTCCCAGCGCCTTTTTCATTATGTCGTTGGATCTTCCCATTACGGACTTATAGTCTTTTGCTAATGCCATTATTTGTCACCTCCGAACATAATTTCTCTCAGCTGCTTGTCTATTTCTATGATCTCAGGAACAAACTTGCCATAGCTGTGAGTATAATAAGGACCTACTTCGATCAGAGTTCCTTTTTCGAAACGGTTAACTGCTGTCTTAACAGTAACCACATCGCCGATCTCTGCAGTTTCGTCTTCGAGGAAACCCTTAGTCCACATCTGCAAGTCGCATTTTTGAGTATCTTCAGGGAGTTTTGCAGTTCTCTCATCAGCTTTCAGCACGATGGAATGAATGCGCACCCAATCACCTTTTTTTGCCATTTTAAACATCTCCTATTTTTTTAATTGTGTGATAAGCCACACCGATAGAAAACGGCGTTGCCGCAGGCGGCTATGCCGCCCCAGCGGCATCGCCGCATAAAATCAAGGATCTACTATTATTTTACGATCTTCTTTTCTTCTTTAACCAGGTTTCTGAAGTCGCCCATGATAGCTCTTGGAATAGGAAGAGTGATCATAGTGTGCAGACCTGCGTCAGCGTTGATGATGTGAGGGATCATGTTTACGCACATAGCGATAGTTCCCAGACCTCCTTCGATTTCAGGGCTGTTTACTAAATTTACGTTTGGAGTTCCCTTGATGATTACATAGTCGCCGGTCTGAACGCCAACCTGCTCAGGTTCGATCTGCTGAGGATGATCCATGTGTACAGGCATACCGTTGTTCAGCTTAGCTTCTGCAGTCATAGCAACGCCTGCGCATGATCCTGCAGCTGCGAATCCGTGAGGTGACTTTCTGTCAACGTCAGTAGTGATAGGGTTCATGTCCTGTGAGAAGTCAGCAACTTCAAGTCCCATGCCCTCTGCGATCATGCCAACGGATTCAGCAAATCCAACGTGACCGGACATAGTGTTGTTAGCTTTTCTTTCTTTGAATTCGTCTACGGAGATGCCGATTCCCTGCTCTTCCATAACAACAGGTCCGAACGGTGACAGGGAGTTAACTCTTCTTGAAGTGATCTCTTCAACGTCTACTAAGCAGCCTGTCATAACCAGAACCAGCATGTCCATGATATGTCCAGGGTTGATGCCTGTTCCGAGGCAGGAAACGCCGTTAGCCTTAGCGATCTTGTCTAACTCTTCAGCTAATTCAGGGCTCTGAGCCTTAGGATAAGCCATTTCTTCTGCAGAAGTGATAACGTTGATTCCCTGTTCCATGATGAACTTGAGTCTTGGGAAAGCGTTCTTTGTGAACGAATCTGTGCAGAGCAGTACAACGTCTGCTGCGCCCGGTTTAATGATGTCTTCAGCAGCCTGAATCTTAACGTCAGGTCTGTCGCCTCTTTCAGTCTTGATGTAATCGTACATTGAAGTACCTATTTTAGCGCCTCTTCCTGCTACTCCAACGATTTCAACGCCCTTCTTCTTGAGAAGCATGTCAGCCATTCCGCCGCCCATAGCGCCGAGTCCCCAGATAATTACTTTTACTTCTTTCATCTTAGTTTCTCCTTTTTTAAATAAAATTTTAGTTTTAAGTTATAACTGATCTTATATAAAGCAAAGTTCGTGCCAACAAAAATTTGAATATTGTATACATATATCACAGTTTTTTGTAGTTACTGCACGGCAACTTATGCGTTTATAGTGATTTTTTTGTGAGCTTACCCAAATTTTTCCTTTATTTGCTGTTTTGATCATCAACCCCTTTATTTTAGAAAGGATCTCGTCTGATCTTGCTGCAATTTTTTTTGCGCAAATCATGCAAAAATATTTGCATAGACCCGAAATTTCTATTCTTTATGTCGTCAGCTTGTATTTTTTTAATTTATGCTGAAGGGTCTGCCGCTTTATCTGGAGTTTTTCTGCGGCTTTAGTTATATTGCCGCCGGAATCCAGCAGAGTGTCTCTTATTATCTTGGCCTCTACCTGATCTATATATCTGTCAAGGGCGATATCTCCCCCATATTCGATCTCCATCGGCCTGATCTTTCGTACGGCGCTGGGCATAGCCAAATTCTTTTCGGTCAGCACATGCTCATTTTCACCCATAGATACAGCCTGTTCTATGATATTCTCCAGTTCTCTGACGTTTCCCGGGTAATCATAGTTCTGAAGTCTCTTTATCACCCCGTCGGAAAGCATCCATATCTCTTTTCCGAATCTCTCATTGAATTTTTCAAGAAATCTTTCGGCCAGCCTGGGTATATCATCTCTTCTTTCTCTCAGGGCTGGGATCTGTATATTTACTACGTTGAGCCTGTAAAACAGGTCTTTACGCAGCTTTCCCTGCGCTATCAGTTCTTCGGGAGGCTCGTTGACGGTGGCTATAATCCTGACATTGACAGGAATATCCTTCATGCCGCCGACTCTTCTTATATAGTCTTCCTGTAACACCCGCAATAGTTTGCTTTGCAGATCGTATGGCATGGCGCTTATCTCGTCCAAAAGGAGCGTGCCTCCGTTGGCCTGCTCAAACATGCCTTCTCTGTCTACGGCTCCCGTAAAGCTGCCCTTAGAAGTTCCAAAGAGAATGCCTTCTAAGAGCGATTCCGGTATCGCTGCACAGTTTTGAGCCAAAAAAGGTTTATCCTTTCTCTTGCCGCAATAATGTATGCTCTGGGCAAAGAGTTCTTTTCCCGTTCCCGTTTCGCCGTATATAAATACGGACGCGTCGTTATCAGCAGCCTTGCGGGCTCTGGAAAGGGCGATTTCAAAATCTTCGTTCTCTCCATATATATCGTCAAAAGTGTATCTTTTTATTACGCCCTTGTTCTGAACAGGTTTTTCTGCCGACTTCTGAAGTTCCAGCAGGGTATCGGACATGCGTCTGATATCCGTAATATCTTTGGCTACTTCGATGGCGGCTACCGTTTCACCCTCCACAACTATCGGTACAGTGCTGTTTATGGTAGTTATCTCTTTTCCGTAAAAATTTTTATAGCTCTGCTGTTGCCCTACGGTGGCTTCCGCCTTGATGAGAGCTTTGAGCATGGTGCTGTCGTTTTTTCTCATTTCAGGAAACGCGTCATGAAATTTCTTTCCCAATACGTCTTCCATATTGACCTTTTCCATGGAAGCCATGACGTCATTATAAAATCTTCCGACGCCTCTTTTATCTACGATATAGACTCCCTCGTCTATGAGCTTTATCAGCTCCTCTATTATCTTTTCATAATATTCTTTCTTCATATTTTTTACCCGTTAATATTTTATCACATCTTTAACACAAATGCAAATAAATTTGCATCTTTTATTTCTTGAAAAAAACGTCGTTTCCTGTCATAATATAATGGTAGTATATAAATGAAAGGAATCTGTTTATGAGATTAAGAAAAGATACGGACGATATACAAGAGGATGAGATATTGCTGATCGCCAAAGTATCTGACGCTCTGGCTCACCCGGCGAGAATAAAAATCTTCCGTTATATAATGCAGGCAAACCGGGCCATGGTTCTGGTGTGCAACAAGGATCTGGTGGAGCACTTCGACTATGCCCAGGCCACTATCTCTCAGCATATCAAGAAACTGGCCGAGTCGGGTCTGGTAGAAATAAAAAAGCAAGATAAGTTTTCTTATTATTACGCCAATTTAGGCGTACTGATGCAATATCTGAACGCTACCAAAAAGTTTTCTGTAACTCAGTAGATAAAGCCGCCCTATAAAGAGCGTTGACATAAGAAAACAAGGAAAAAACCAGTAAAATCAATGCTTTTAAGGACAGCGGGCAAACAGGTTACAAGTGAATAACCAAGCAAAAGGGGCGTTATCGCAAGATAGCGTCCCTTTCTGCACACTACGCCACAGCTTAAAAATAGGTTGTGGCGTTTTTTTATGCCCGCAGAAAAGGAGGTGCAGCCGGAATGTTTTTTATGAGCGACGAGGGACAGGCATTTGAACTGCTCATGCAGCAAAAGCCGGGATTTGACCGCTATCAATCCGGCTGTGCCGGAAGTGATGAAGATTGCGGCACTTGCCGTTTCTACCGCCCACATTGGAAATATGAGTTTTGCGTTTTCAAAGAGTGTCCCTACTGCCCCGGCAAAAGGACGCGGAAAACGTCTGCCAGCGTGGACAAATAGGCGGGTAAAAAGCCTTGTGCCATGCGGCTTTTCAGACGCAAAAACTGCAAAGGCATACTGCAATACCAAAACCGCCGAAAACGGCTTTCTAATATTCCACGCAGACCGAGAAAGGAAGTGATAAAAATGGCAGTTTTCCGAGTTGAGAGAAATACGGGATATACCGTTATGAGCAACCACCACTTGCGCAATAAGGAACTCACCTTAAAGGCAAAAGGGCTATTGTCGCAAATGCTGTCCTTGCCCGAAGATTGGGATTATACCCTTGCGGGGCTGTCCCATATCAACCGGGAGAAGATCGACGCAATCCGCGAGGCGGTAAAGGAACTTGAAAAAGCCGGGTATATTGTCCGCAGCCGGGAACGCGACGAGAAAGGACGCTTGCGGGGCGCGGATTATATTATCTATGAGCAGCCGCAGCCCAAAGAGCCGGAAGCAGCCGCCAGCGACGAGCAGCCGCCTATATTGGATTTACCTACATTGGAAAATCCAACATTGGATAATCCAACGTTGGAAAAACCTACGTTGGAAAATCCAACGCAATTAAATAAAGATATATCAAGTAAAGAAAAAATAATTACTGATGTATCAAATAACGATCAATCAATCTATCCGGCAGAGCCGGAGGACGCGCCGCCATTCGGCGGGATTGATAGGATTGACGGAAATACCGCAGTAGAGATTTACAGGGAGATTGTCAAAGACAATATCGAATACGACCACCTTATCTGCAATACCAAAATGGATAAGGAGCGTTTAGATGAAGTCGTCGAGTTAATCCTTGAAACCCTATGCAGCACAGCGAAATATATCAAAGTCGGCGGCGAGAAGTTCCCCGCCGATTTGGTAAAAAGCCGCCTTTTGAAAGTGAACTCGTCCCATATCGAGTATGTGTTTGACCGTATCGACCAAAACACAACCAAAGTTTACAACATACGGGCATATCTCTTGAAAACGCTGTTTTCCGCGCCCTCTACAATGGGGCATTTCTATACCGCCGAAGTCAATCACGACCTTTACGGCAGCGAATGAGCATAGCCGCAGTTTACCGGGAAAGGAGTTGATACCTTGCAGGAGGAAGTAACCCAAAAAACGATTGCCCTATACGTCAAAGTGGGAAGAGGAGCGGCAAGGCTTACCGAACAGGCGTTGCAGAAAGCAATCCGAAAGTTTTTGGAGCAGAAAGGCAAGCCCCCACATGGGAAACAGACCATGCGCCAGCTTATGAAGCAGAACGCGGGCGTTTCCAACATTGAGATCACCGACAGCAATATCAAAGCCTTTGAGAGTACGGCGAAGAAATACAACATAGACTTTTCGCTGAAAAAGGTTAAGGGCGAACAGACCCGTTACCTTGTGTTTTTCAAAGGCCGGGACGCGGACGTTATGACCGCAGCGTTTCAAGAGTTTTCCGCAAAGAAGCTGAACCGGGACAAAAAGCCCTCTATCCGCAAAGCCCTTGCCGCAGCAAAGGACAAGGCGAAGCAGCTTAATGCCGCCCGCGACAAGGTTAAGAAGATGGACAGGGGGCGCGAGATATGAAGCAGATAAATTACAAAAAGCTGATACTTCCCAATATCCCCTATCTGTTCTTTGCCTATCTCTTTGATAAAGTCGGACAGGCGGTGCGCCTTGCCCCCGGCGCGGATTTTTCCGCAAAGGTGCTGAATATCACAAAAGGATTTTCCGAAGCGTTTTCAAATGCCTTGCCGAGCGTTCACCCGCTGGATTTACTCTTTGGCATTGTCGGCGCGGTGGTTATCCGGCTTATCGTCTATGCCAAAGGAAAAAACGCGAAGAAATACCGCAAAGGCGCGGAGTACGGCAGTGCAAGATGGGGGAACGCCGAAGATATACGGCCTTACATAGACCCCGACTTTCAAAACAATATCCTTTTGACGCAGACAGAACGGCTTACCATGAATAGCCGCCCGAAGCAGCCGAAGTACGCGAGGAATAAAAACGTTGTCGTGATCGGCGGCAGCGGCAGCGGAAAAACAAGGTTTTTCGTCAAACCGAATTTAATGCAGCTTCATTCCTCTTACGTCTTGACAGACCCGAAAGGCACCGTCTTAATCGAGTGCGGAAAGCTGCTGCAACGGGCGGGCTACCGCATTAAGGTACTGAATACGATTAACTTCAAGAAATCCATGCACTACAACCCCTTTGTGTATATCCGCAGCGAAAAAGACATTTTGAAGCTGGTAAACACGCTGATAGCGAATACCAAAGGCGAGGGCGAAAAAAGCGCGGAGGATTTTTGGGTAAAAGCCGAGAGGTTATTGTATTGCGCGTTGGTGGGCTATATTTGGTATGAAGCCCCCGCCGAGGAAATGAACTTTATTACCCTTTTAGAACTTATCAACGCCAGCGAAGCCCGCGAGGACGACGAGGAATATCAAAGCCCCGTCGATCTGCTCTTTGCCGATTTGGAGGAACGCGACCCCGACCATTTCGCGGTGAAGCAATACCGCAAATACAAATTAGCGGCGGGCAAGACAGCAAAAAGTATTTTAATTTCATGCGGTGCGCGGCTTGCTCCCTTTGATATAAAGGAATTGCGCGATTTAATGTCCTACGACGAATTGGAACTTGATACGTTAGGCGACAGAAAAACGGCTTTGTTCCTCATAATGAGCGATACTGACAGCACCTTTAATTTCGTTATCGCTATGCTGCAATCGCAGCTTTTCAATTTGCTTTGCGATAAAGCAGACGACGAATACGGCGGCAAACTGCCCGTCCATGTGCGGTGTCTGCTTGATGAGTTTGCAAATATCGGGCAAATCCCACAATTTGAAAAACTGATCGCCACAATCAGAAGCCGGGAAATCTCGGCTTCTATTATTTTACAATCGCAGAGCCAGCTAAAAGCCATTTACAAGGACGCGGCAGAAATCATACTTGATAACGCCGACAGCACCTTGTTTTTGGGAGGGCGCGGGAAAAACGCAAAGGATATTTCGGAGAACTTGGGACGGGAAACAATCGACAGTTTCAACACTTCCGAAAATCGCGGTACGCAGGTTTCCCACGGCCTCAATTATCAAAAATTAGGAAAGGAGTTGATGACACAAGACGAAATTGCAGTTATGGACGGTGGAAAGTGTATTTTGCAGCTACGCGGTGTGCGCCCCTTTTTCAGCGACAAATACGATATAACGCAGCACCCGAACTACAAATACCTTTCCGACTTCGATAAGAAAAACGCTTTCGACGTGGAACGGTATATGTCCACCCGTCCGGCAATCGTAAAGCCGGAGGAAGCCTTTGACATATACGAAATAGATTTGTCCGACGAGGACGCAGCCGCCGAATAACAACGGCGGCTATTTTCATTTCTAACAACATTTTCAGAGCCGTTAAACGGCAGAAAGCGAGGTTTATATGGATTTCTTTAACAGCGCAGTTGGTGTATTGCAGACTTTGGTTATCGCGCTTGGCGCAGGTCTTGGCATTTGGGGTGCAATTAACCTCATGGAAGGTTATGGCAACGATAATCCGGGCGCAAAGAGCCAGGGCATGAAGCAGCTTATGGCTAATTAGATGTAATAAAAGCTAAGAAAGGAAAAGCACAATCCAGACGGAACCGGCGGTGCGGTCAAGAAATATTGTGGAAAC